>PDWI01007884.1_pt1 | contig 19806 bp, 22 predicted proteins | sample 1430891 | NCBI WGS metagenome assembly PDWI01 (sample SAMN01162508, study PRJNA174530) | Oral metagenome, whole genome shotgun sequencing project. | biome: Marine environment; feature: Marine mammal; material: Swab sample of the gingival sulcus; isolation source: swab sample of gingival sulcus...
TCAACCAATAGAAATCTTTAAAATCTTGAACGCTTATTTTTTTATCTAAAATTGGTTTATTCATTTTTTTAATCGTTTCAAAAACAATAGTCCCTCTTTTACAAAATCTTTTCCATCTTCTGTCAATTTATTTTTTGTACCGCCAATGATTTGATGATTTAATGCAATAGTTACGTTTGGATAGGTCTCTACAAAATTTGCAAGAGCCTCTGATTCTACATAATATGATTGCATAGATTTGTCTTGCTGATTACCATATTCCGTAATCCAAATCTCTTTCTGTTTGGTTTTTGCCTGATTACTTACCTCTATAAACTCTTTTTTCTTTTGTTCAAAAGTGGAGTTTTCATTAATATAGATGTGATAGGTGTAGGCATCTATGTTTGAAATGGTATTATCAACTACTTGTTTATTCCATTGAAAAATACGAGTATTACTTGGTTTTACTTTTCTACTTGACAATAATGCCGCAATTTTTGCCTTAGGGAAGTTCTTTCTTAATTTTACAAGCCATTGATTAACTTTGTCAGCATAATGTTTTCCAGTAGGAAAAATTTTTATATAATCATCTTTTTTTCCATATAACTCGTTACCTAATTCAATATAATCAATGGAAACACCTAATTTTTCAATTTCTTTCAACATTTCAATTTGGTCTGAAACAGAACTATTTAAGATGTCAAGTACAAAAACGAATTTAGCATTTGTATAATCGGTTAAGGTTTTAATTTCTTCAATTTTGTGAACTGATTTTGATTTTCGTGTTTTAATGACACCATTTTTCCAGTCCCAACGATGTGTTACTGTTCCTCCCGGATAACGTAGTATTTGAGGTTTAAGTTTTTGGATATTTTGATCGAGTTCTTCTGTCATATTTGGCATCATAGAAAAATTTTGATTGAACCCTGTTTTGACAGCTATACCATTGGTGTTTATAGTCTTTTCTTCAGTTTTTATGTTTTCAACAGAACTGCAACTTATTACCATAAGTCCTGTAATGAAAATTAATATTTTAGAAATGTACATATTTTACTTTATCATTTTATGGTTATCTTAATCAAAGTTAACGGTTTAGAATATGAAAAGTAGCGGATTAAAATGCACAAACTTTGAGTTAAGCACCTGAACCGCTATTGCTTATACACCGTGTATGTGTTCGTTTTTTATTCATATATTGTTGCTCCTTTCAATATTTGTGCAAATATTCTCCAAGTAGGAATTTTCGGTGACGTTTCAAAATTCATATTTTTATAATAACCATCAATATCTTCCGCATAAGCAATAATATTTTCTATAAAATCATCTATGCTATTTACTGACCATTGTTTATTATTATTTTCATAATCAGACTTCAAACTTTTAACAAAGTTAATAAATGTTTCTTTATCTTTAATATCAATAGTTCCATCATCAATATTTTCATCATTTTTAACTTTATAATAATAAGGATATTCATCTATATCAAATGGACAATTCTCTTCTCCCCAGTTATCCATTATTTCTTTTGGCACATACTTGGATAAAACCTCATAGTACATTTTACTAATAACAGAGTATGCTCCATAATCCTCATTCCCCAAATAAATATTAATATCTTGCATAGTTGGGTAGTGCATCGGCTGATGAAAAAATCTATTAAATTCTTCAAATGTTTTATAAATATACATTAAATCCTTTAATTTTATTTCAACTCTTCTATCTGATTCAATTGTTTCTAAACCAAACTCAATTTGTTTATTTATTTCACTTGATTTTTCTTTCATAAGTTCAGTTTTTCCTTAATGACACATAACACACGAATATACGCAATAAAGTACAACTACCAAAATTTAATTTGAAATTCCATATAAGAACAATATATAACCAGTCTCTTAACTAAAATAACAAAACTTGCGTATTTCGTGTAGATAACACGAAATACGCAAGTTGTTATAACCTTAAAAATAAGCCCCCTTATTCCGTAATCATATTATATTTTTTGATTTCTGCCTCTGTCATCCAATGAATACCGTTAGCAGGTGCCGCATAAATGGTAAAATAATAAAAATCTTCGGCTTGTTTTTGGGTAAACCCTATCGAAACATAATACTTTATATAAGGCAAATGATTTGCGTGACCTTTGGGATAATCCGTAGCAGATTCGCCATCCCCACCCCAAGAGTGTACGCGTTCTTTTCACACCTGCCAAAAAGAAATCAACACCACCGGAGGCAATTTCTGCATTATCCATTAAGTGAATGTTGATGCCACTTTGATGCACTTTAAGCGACATTTTTAAATTGGCTGTATCGTCTAATGAACCGTCACAATTTTTAATGTTAATGGTTTTAATGTTCGAATACATTCCCTGTAATTCATTAAAATCTTTTAAGGTTTTAGTCCTTATGTCTCCGTCCATTTCAACGGTTTTGTTGTCTTTAAGCACTTTGAAAAGACCAAATTGTCTTTTTGTTGGGTTTTGTACCTTGTTGTCATCTTTATCGCAAGATGTTAGCAAAGTTACCGCTGTAAAAAGTGCAATGATAAAATTGATTTTTCTCATAATTCTCTTTTTTTATTATTAATGTTTATCGTATTAAATAGGTATTGATTTCTGCCGTTACCGAACGAATCGTAAAGAAGTAATGCCATTTGTTTTTTCCTGTTTTTATTTTAGCTATTAATATTTTATTACTTAGATTTCATTTCTTTATAAACCCAATAAGGCAAATAGGTACAGACAAATACAAGTTCAAGCACCAAAAAAGCCGTGGTAAGCATATTATTGGTTTCGCCCGTTTGCAAGACTTGCCCACCCATAAGACAAAAGTCCCACAGCCAATGAAAAATAATGAGAGGAATAATATTGTTAATTTTCATTCTAACAAAAGCATAGAACAACCCCGAAATCAAGGTCATAACTAACTGCCCGAACATACCGCCAAATTCTAAGCCACCAAATACATTGACTGAATGCAATAGCGAAAAGGTAATGGCACTGATAAACACTGCCTTAACTTTGCTGTCTTTGACAAAACTACTAAAGACAATACCACGATACACCAATTCCTCTGACACCCCAACTAACAAAGTAGTAACACAAACGAGGGAAAATAATTGCCATTGTTCAGGTGTAATGCTGTCGGCATTAGTAATGATAAAATAACCGAGATACAATAATAAAATTGTACCAATGATGAGCATAGGCACAAACCAAAGAATATTTTTAAAATTGATTTTACCAAAGCCTAATTCTTGCCATGAAAAATATTTTTTCGCCATAAAAAAGGCAAAAATCGTCATCACGAGTTCAAACCAAACAAGAGGTTTCACCATTTCTGATTCACCATATTTAATCCCATAAATATGGTGCATAGTGTACATTCCTATACCGATAAGAACGGTATAAATAAAGGCTGTTAAATAGCCTATTTTTAAATTTAATTTATTCATATTTATTCTCTAAAATTATTTTTTATTTTTGGTGCTATTATCTTCTTTTTACTAACGTACTAGATATTTTTTAATCTCTTCTGCGGTCATATAATGCACACTACTTGCTTTTGCTGAACGGATAGTAAAGAAATAAAAATCCTTTGCTTTTTGTTTTGAAAATCCAATCTCTTGAAAATAACGCAAATACTTTTGATGTTCTATATGGTTTTCATCATCTTTAATGTCCCAAGCCGTTCCGTTAGGGTTTCCATCAAAGCCACCGCCCCAAGAATGCACGCCTATTTGTGGATTTTTTCCAACCGAAACTTTTTTACCACTTGCCAATAAATCCGTTCCGCCAGAGGCTACAAATCCGTCATCAACAAGGTGTGTATTGATATTATTTTTATAGACTTCACGCCCCAAATCCAACGCCGAATCCGTATTTTTATCGCCACTAACATCAGAACCGGGAACATCTACCATATTCAGCATTTTTAAGTTGGGATATGCTTTTAACATTTTTTTGAAATCTTGCAGTGTTCCATCTACAATCCCCCCTTTTACAGTTGCCGTTACTCCGTCATCACTTACCGTAAATATACCATAAGTTTTATTTTTTACATCTTTTACCGTATCATCATCTTTGTCACAACTCACAAAACTGAATGCTAATAACAGCACGACGAAAATTTTTGTTTTAATTACTGTTCTCATTTTTTCTCTATTTTTAAAATTAATTACTATTTTTTCACAAAAAAACACATACCTCAATTTACCACCATTTACGATGATAAATTGAGGTATGTGTTTATTTTAACACAAAGTTTCCAAAACAACATCTTCTATTTCTTCCTCAATGTTAAGATGCGTTTTACAGAATGAAAACTTTTATTTTTTTAGAGTCTGTACTCTTTGTTTTATTTATAAAACGAAAAATATACCTTTTTAGTATTAATCATTTAATTTCATAGGCATAAGCAACATTAGAGTGTTGTCCGAATCCGGATTAAATGGTCTGACAACTCCTGCACGAGATGGGTCTGCTAACTCCATTGTCACCTCTTCTGTATCTAAATTACCCAACATTTCAATTAAGAACGTAGATTTAAATCCGATATTGATAGGTTCCCCTTGATATAAGCAAGACAAACTCTCTTCTGCCGAAATAGAGAAGTCAATATCTTGAGCGGAAACATTGATTTTTCCTGAAGTAATATCCAACTTGATTAAGTTGCTGGCTTGGTTTGAAAATACAGAAACACGTCTTAAAGTATTCAACAAACTTTGTCTATCTACTGTCAATTTATAAGGGTTATCTTTTGGAATAACAGCAGAATAATTAGGATATTTCCCTTCTACCTGTCTGCAAATCATCACATAATTTTCCAATTCGAAATGGATGTTTTTAGAATCAAACTTGATATTTACTTTACCCGACTCTTTAGGAAGAATGGATTTTAACATTGTTGCCGGTTTTTTAGGCAAAATAAAGTTGATTTTTTTATCCTCCGTTGCAGAAGACTCCAATTCTGTTGTTTTGTATTGTGCTAATTTGTGTGCATCAGTAGCCACAAAAATGATATTATCGTGCGAAATATCAAAGTAAACTCCATTCATAACCGGTCTTAGTTCATCATCTGCTGTACAGAAGAACGTTTTATTAATACCCAAAGCCACCTCTTCCGTATCAATCGAAATCTGGTTTGTTTCCTCTTCCATTTCAGGTAGATTTGGATACAAATCGCCATTCATACCGATAAACTTGAATGTTCCATTGTCTGATGAAATTACCATTCCAAGAGTTGAATTATCAATATCAAAAGTCAAAGGTTGGTCAGAAAACTCACGGAGTGTCTCCAACAACAGTTTACTCGCGACTGCTACCTTGCCATCTCCCTCAACTTCTTGAACTGTCATTGAAGTTATCATTGTTGTTTCTATATCAGATGCTGTCATTGTAAGAACATCTTCTTTTATTTCAAATAGGAAATAATCTAATATCTGCATAGAGTTCTTGTTGCTTATCACTCGACCGATAGCTTGTAAATGACTTAATAATTCTGTACTTGATACTGTAAATTTCATAATTGTTTGATATAAATTAATACATTCAGTTTGTCTATATGGAATAATTAAGCAAATGTATATATTCTTTTTTATATTTTCAAATTTTTCGTCAATCATCTCTTTTTTTATCGTTTTTTTTAAGAAGAATGCTTAATTATCTCATTGTTTTTAGTACCTTTGAAACTTATTTTTAAAAATTAAAAATATATAATAAAAAATGGTTTCGGTTTTAGATAGAAAATTTAAGAAAAGTATCTCCGAGAAAGAGATAGACAGTGCAATTAATCGCATAGCAGAGCAAATGAATAGCGACCTTGAAGGTAAAAATCCTCTTTTTATCTCTATTCTTAACGGTTCTTTTATGTTTACAAGTGATTTAATGAAAAAAGTAACAGTGCCTTGTGAAGTTACATTCGTTAAATTATCTTCTTATCAAGATATGGAATCTACGGGAAATGTAAAACAGATTTTGGGATTAAGCGAAGAAATTGAAGGAAGAACTGTTGTCGTAGTAGAAGATATTGTTGATAGTGGATATACAATGCAAGACATTCTTGCTTATTTGAAAGGAAAAAATCCAAAAGAGATAAAAGTGGCAACTTGTTTGTTAAAACCTGATGCTTTGAAAGTAGATGTACAGGTTGATTATACAGCAATGAAAATTCCAAATGATTTCATCGTTGGATATGGATTAGATTATAATGGATATGGTCGTAATCTAAAAGATATATATACCGTAGTAGAATAAAAACAAATAAAAAATAGACAGATGAAAAAGCCTTTAATTCTATTAATTACAGGCGCACCGGGTTGCGGAAAAGGTACGCAAAGTAAATTAATTGTTGAGAAATATCAACTGCACCACCTATCTACCGGAGAGTTGTTACGTAAAGAAGTTGCAGATGCTACTGAACTTGGAGAACTTATCAACAGCTATATCTCAAAAGGTCAGTTAGTACCTGATGAACTAATCATCAGTCTTCTTGCAAAAAAAATAGACAGTTTGTTGGAAAGTCAATTTAATGGAATCATACTAGACGGTTTTCCACGCACACTTCCTCAAGCTGAAACATTGGAAGAGATGATGAATAAAAGAGAAATCCCAACCGACATACTTGTGGACGTCAATGTAGAGGAAAATGAATTGATAGATAGATTGTTAAAACGTGGACAAGATTCGGGAAGAGCAGATGATAATCTCGAAACCATAAAACATCGCTTAGACGTTTATCATTCTCAAACCAAACCTATCAATGCTCACTATCAAGGATTATCAAAATATGTAAAAATTGATGGTATGGGAACCATTGAGGATATTTTCGGTAGAATAGAAAATGAAATAGAAAAAGTTGTAAGTCAGAAATAAAATGGCACTTAGTTCAAATTTTGTTGATTACGTGAAAATAATCTGTCGCTCGGGAAAAGGAGGGGCAGGTTCAGCACATCTACATCGTGAGAAATTCATTCCCAAAGGAGGTCCTGACGGGGGCGATGGTGGACGTGGAGGACATATTATTTTGAGAGGCAACAAAAACCTTTGGACGTTAATACACCTAAAATACGCCAAACATATATTTGCAGAAGATGGTACCAATGGAGGTAGTAGCCGAAGTTTTGGTAAAGAGGGAAAAGACAAAATCATCGAAGTACCTATCGGTACGGTAGTCCACGATGGAGAAACAGGAGAGTTTCTCTTGGATATCAAGGAAGATGGACAAGAAGAAGTGCTTGTACAAGGTGGACGTGGAGGATTAGGAAATTGGCATTTCAAAAGTGCCACCAATCAAACCCCTCGTTATGCACAACCCGGGGAACCAAGAGTTGAAAAAACTGTTATTTTACAGTTAAAAGTCTTGGCAGATGTAGGACTGGTAGGATTTCCCAATGCGGGAAAATCAACGTTACTTTCCGTTATTTCAGCAGCAAAACCCGAAATAGCCAATTATCCTTTTACTACTTTAGTGCCTAATTTGGGAATAGTTAATCATAGAGAACAGACTTCGTTTGTAATGGCTGATATTCCGGGAATAATAGCAGGAGCAGCAGAAGGCAAAGGATTAGGAACACGATTTTTAAGACACATAGAGCGAAATGCTATTTTACTCTTTATGATACCTTGTGATACCAAGGATATCAAAAAAGAGTATCAGATATTACTTCACGAACTTGAAAAATTTAATACCGACCTACTCAAAAAAAGAAGAATATTAGCCATATCAAAAACGGATATGCTTGATGAAGAGCTAATTACAGAAATAAAAAAAGAGCTTCCATCTGATTTAGAAACCCTTTTTATCTCTTCGGTAACAGGTTATGGTATTCAAGAATTGAAAGACCTGCTTTGGAATGAACTCCAAAAAGTACAACCTTATATCGATGAAGAGCTAAAGCATCAATCTATTGAAATAAAAAGAAGACCGATGATAGAGGAGAATGAAGAAGAGGACTTATAAACTTTTAACTTTACAAACTTAACCGATTATTACATTATCAATTAGCCTTGTTTTGCCAAATTTAACAGCAACAGCAATAAGACATTGATAGCTAAGAATTTGAGTCTCTTTTAAAGAAGGATATTCATAAATGCTGACATAATCAATCACTGCCAAAGGCATTGTTGCTATTTTTTCAGTAATATACTGTTTTAACACCTTTGTTTCTCGTTCTCCGTTTTTGTAAAGTTTTTCTGCTTCACGAAGTGATTGGTTGAGTACCAATGCTTGTTTGCGTTCCTCTTCAGATAAATAAATGTTTCTGGAACTCATCGCCAAACCATCTTCTTCTCTGACGATAGGGCATACGACCAACTCCACATTCATATGTAAGTCAGTTACCATTTTCTGCAATACTGCAACTTGTTGAGCATCTTTTTGTCCGAAATAGGCTTTGTATGGCTCAACAATATTAAAAAGCATATTAACTACCGTAGTAACACCTCTAAAATGCGTAGGTCGAGATTTTCCACAAAGAACTTGGGTGATTTGTCCTGTCACTTCCACGAAAGTAGAACTGTCACGAGGATACATCTCCTCAACCGATGGATGAAAAATAATGTCTGCACCTGATTGATAAGCAAGTTCTGAATCTCGTTTTAAGTCTCTTGGATAACTTTCAAAATCTTCATTAGGTGCAAATTGGGTGGGATTCACAAAAATCGATATAACAACAATATCATTCTCCTCTTTCGCTTTTTCTATCAATGAGAGATGTCCTTTGTGCAAATATCCCATTGTTGGCACAAATCCAACGGTACGGTTTTCCTGTCTGTTTTTACGCAGTTCTTTTTTTAGTTCTTCGATTTTTTCAATAATCATTTCTTCTCTTTTAGTTGTAACAAAACGTCATTATCAATCACATAACTATGTTCTGATGTAGGAAATTCTCCTTTTTGAACCTCATCCGTGTATTCTTTTATCGCACGGTGAATATCGTTGTCAAAACGAGCATATTGTTTCACAAACTTAGGCACAAAATCGGAATACATTCCCAGCATGTCATTGATAACCAACACTTGTCCGTCACAATGTTTTCCTGCACCAATGCCAATTGTAGAAATGGTTAGTTGTGCCGTAATTTCTTTTGCTAAAAGTTCGGGAATCCCTTCCAAAACAATGGCTGAAACTCCTACTTCTTCAAGTAACTTCGCATCTTCGAGAATCTGTCTTGCATCTTCCAACTGCTTTCCTTGTACATTAAACCCACCGAATTTATTAACGGATTGAGGGGTTAGTCCGAGATGTCCGACAACGGGAATTTGTGCTTTTATAATTGCCTCTATTTTGTCCACTACATTTTTACCACCCTCTATTTTAACAGCATCTGCACCTGCCTCTTTCACAATTCTGCCTGCATTCTCAACTGCTTTTTCTACTGAAACGTGGTACGACATAAAAGGCATATCTGAAAGAACAAAGGCTCTTTTGGCTCCTCGCTTAACTGCCTTAGTATGGTAAATAATATCCTCTACGGTAACTGAAAGCGTGTTTTCATTCCCTTGTACCACCATTCCAAGCGAATCGCCTACCAAGATAATATCCACTCCGGCTCTATCTATTAATTGTGCCATTGTGTAATCGTAAGCGGTTAGCATTGTTAGTTTTTGCTGTTCCTCTTTCGCTTTTTTGAAATAATTTATCGTTACTTTTTTATTCATATTGATTCAAATAGTTCTTTTATTTTTTCATTCCCAACCATTTCAGCCGTTTCACATCCTACCGTTTTGTAGAAATCAAGGTAATTCGGAAACTCTTGTTCTATTACTTTGATATGCTGTAAAACAGTCTCTCTATCATTTCGTTGAATAGCACCGGTAAGTGCCTCTTTTGCTTCTTTGCTTTCTAGATTTTGTAAAACACTTTTTATCAAAGGAGCCGTAATCTGATTTATCTCTTTTTTATCCAACCCTGCTTTCTGATAAATGTTTTTTGAAATATGCGACAAAGTTACCAAATAATTAGACAAAACGGTACTTGCCAAATGATAAAGTTGTTTTTTCTCGGAAGAAATAAGAAAGTAAGGATTTCCCGTTTGTTTCAAAAGTTGCAAAACTCTCTTTTCCTCTTTTTCTATTCCAAAAGAAGTTTCTTCTAACAACCGAACGGCAGTTTTTGTGTCACTAAAAGCAAGAAGAGGATGTGCCGTAGCAGTAGAAAATCCTTTCTCTTCCAAATCAGAAAGCACAGAGAGGCTGTGTACGCCACTTGCGTGAACAAAAGTTTTCTCTTTACCTAATAAAGAGGATATTTTTGCTATTTCTTGAACAACATTTTGAATTTCATCATCGGTGGTTGTTATCCAGATAAGATTACTCTCTTTGATTAACCATTTTAAGTTCTCAAATGGTGTTGTATTTGTTTTTTTTGCAGCACTTAATCTGCTTTTCTCGGTTCGGCTGTAATATCCTGTAACAACAATTTCTTTTTGCTGAAAATAGAGTCCTAAGGCTGTTCCAACTTTTCCGGCACCAATAAATCCAACTTTTGTTTCCATAAAAGAGGTTGTTAAAAATAGAGTTTTCTGAATTGTTTAGTCGATTTCCATTTCAAGACTTTTCCTTAACTTTTCAAGCAAAGGCTCTTTTTCGACCATTTTTTTGTACACTTCTTGTGGGGTAAGATACTTTTTCATTTCGTCGGCTTCGTTAATTTCAACCTTGAAACGCAAATGCCCATTGTTTAATTCTTCTCTCAAATAATTAATAACGTCCATCTGTAACAATTCAGCCTCTTGAAACTTATTATCCACCTTGACAATAATGAAATTATCAGCAACATCAATTGGCTTGTGGTTTTGCATTAAACTTTTCTTAGCCGCATCACTTGCAAATTCTTGTTCATATTTATCCCACACTTCAATCACTTTTGATATTTCTACGACCTCGTTGGGAGTTGTGCCTTTTAACGATTCTTTTGTGTCTTTTTGTTCTTTATTATCAGTAGCTTGGGGTTTTGCAGAAATACTAATTGATTTGCGAAAAGGTACTTTCTTTTTTAGACTGCTTGTTGGTTGCTCTTGTTTAACGTCTGACTTTGTTGGCTCTGTTGTTGAAGTAGGTTGTGAAGTTGTGGCTTGTTCTGTCGGTTGATTTTCTTGAACAAATTCTTTTTTAACAGATTGAGTGCTTTCTTTATCTTCTTCTTTAACTTCTATCTTTTTTATTCCGACAGTCTCCGAATTATCTAACGTTTTTTTTTTAACATCAGAGAGTTGGCACATTTTTATTAGAGCCAATTCTACCAAAAGACGCTTATTCTTGGATAATCGGTAGTTTAAATCGCATTCATTACTAATATTGAGGGCCGAAAAAAGAAAAAGAGTAGAGGCGATTTGGGCTTGTTGTTGATATTTTTTACCAATATCAGCACCCACCTCAAGCAATTGGATAGTGACTTCATCTTTACAAACAAGCACATCTCTTAAATGTGAACTCAATCCTGTGATAAAATGGTGGGCATCAAATCCTTTTTCTAAAACTTCATTAAAGATAAGTAGCGACTGCGTTACATTTCCTTCCAAAAAAGCATTTACCAACTTGAAATAATATTCATAATCAAGGATATTCAAATTTTCAATCGTATCTTGATAGGTGATGTTATTTCCTGAGAAACTTACCAATTGGTCAAAAATAGAAAGAGCATCACGCATTGCTCCGTCACTTTTTTGAGCGATGATATTCAAAGCATTCTCATCAACAGCTACATTTTCTTCATTGGCAATATACTTCAGATGTTCTACGGTATCAGCAATTGTAATACGGTTAAAATCATAGATTTGACATCTTGAGAGTATCGTTGGAATAATTTTATGCTTTTCGGTTGTTGCCAACACGAAAATAGCGTGAGCAGGTGGTTCTTCTAATGTTTTTAGAAAAGCATTAAATGCACCTGCCGAAAGCATATGTACCTCATCGATAATGTAAACACTATATTTTCCGATTTGTGGTGGAATACGCACTTGCTCATTGAGAGAACGAATATCATCAACCCCATTATTTGAAGCTGCATCTAATTCATGGATATTGTAAGAGCGTTGTTCGTTGAAGGCACTACACGATTCGCATTGATTACACGCTTCGTGGTCAACAGTTGGCTGTTCACAGTTGATTGTTTTGGCGAAAATTCTGGCACAAGTCGTTTTACCCACTCCACGAGGTCCACAAAAAAGGTAAGCGTGAGCGAGTTTATCACTTTTTATCGCATTTTTTAGCGTAGTAGTTAGTGATTTTTGTCCTACCACCGACTGAAAGGTAGAAGGACGATATTTCCGTGCCGAAACAATAAAATTACTCATCGTGATTATTTATTTACAATATCGAACCACAAAGTTAAATAAATATTGTGAGATAAGAAAAGTAATGGCTTTTAGTTATAAAATTGACAAAGTTAAAAGTTTTAAAGTTCAGTATGATAAATAATTTATTTTCACCACTTAAAACAAAAGAAATGAAATACTAAAAATTGAAATAAAGCACTTAAAAAGCAGAATTATAAATATAAAATTATTGTTGAAAACTAAATTTCATTTTTTAACTGTTTTTTGTTATTTTTGCACCGAATTAATCATTTTTCACAAAAGCACAAAAAGTTAGCTATATCAACAATATTAAAACTATAAAAATAAAACTTGTTTAATTTAAAAACGTATCAAAAATGAAAAAAACAGTATTAATTTTTCTATTGGTTAGCACAATGAGTGCTTTTTCACAAAACATCCAATTGCATTATGATATGCTTGATGGACATTGATATGAACTATGGAGTAGAAGCATTAAGCAAAAAAAATGCACCGGGTATAAACTTAGCATATTGGGAAATTGCGAGAGTCTTCAAACACGAAGCATTGCCTATTGGCTTTCACGCAGAATTTGACGGTGGTTTAGGACGTTTTTCAACTCCTGCCGGTGATGGTGGTTATAGAATCAATGAAGCGTGGTTAGGAGGTATTGATTACTCTTGGAATAATTCAGATTTCTCAAAAGGATTTTCCTTAAAAGCTTTGTATAAATATATCGTTGATATACCTCAAAGTAACTCTTTTCAATTGACAGGAGTTTGGTATGCACATTTCTTGAATAGAAAAGTAACTTTCAATGGTTTTATTGATTTCTGGAAAGAAGGAGATAACTTTGTCACTCTTTCAGAACCACAATTGTGGTATAATTTTAACAAAAACCTTTCTGCCGGTGGTGAGGTTGAATTCAGTAACAACTTTGCCGGTCAAGATGGTTTCAAAGTTTATCCAACAGTTGCCGTAAAATATACTTTTTAATCAATAATTAAAGGAGAAACAAAAGATGAAACTACTTGAAAAATTATTTGGTTTTAACCCACAAAAGCATAATATTCGTACAGAATTATTAGCTGGTGTTACTACTTTTATGACTATGGCTTATATTTTGGCTATCAACCCTGCGATTTTGGGAGATGCCGGAATGGATAAAGGAGCAGTATTTACTGCAACAGCTCTTTCTGCTGTTATTGCAACATTGGTTATGGCATTGGTTGCTCGTTTACCTTTTGCATTAGCACCGGGAATGGGATTAAACGCCTTTTTTGCTTATACCGTTGTTCTAACAATGGGATATAGTTGGCAATTTGCATTGACTGCAGTATTTTTAGAAGGTATTATATTCCTTGTTCTTACTGCTTTCAATATACGTGAAATGATTGTTAATGCGATTCCTAAAAACGTAAGGTTTTCTATATCGGTCGGAATTGGATTATTTATCGCTTTCATCGGTTTGAAAAATGCCGGAGTAATTGTTGACCATCCTGCAACATTGGTTACATTAGGAGATATGTCAAGTCAAAGTGTTATGTTAGCGTTAACAGGAATTGTTATCACAGGTGTATTGTTGGCGTTTAGAGTAAAAGGTGCTTTGCTTATCGGTATCTTGGTTTCTACTGTTATCGGTATTCCTATGGGACTAACTCATTTACCGGCAGGACATAGCTATGTGGAACTTCCTCCATCATTAACCCCCATCTTCTTCAAGTTTGAATGGAGTCAAATCTTTACGATTGATATGGCTATCGTTCTATTTACTTTCTTGTTTGTAGATATGTTTGATACAATTGGAACTTTAATTGGAGTTTCTACAAAAGCCAATATGGTAGATGACAAAGGAAATATCCCACGTGTTAAACAAGCTCTTTTTGCTGATGCAATTGGTACTTTCTTTGGTTCTATATTAGGAACAAGTACAGTAACGACTTATGTAGAAAGTGCATCGGGAGTTGCAGAAGGAGGAAGAACAGGATTAACGTCATTCAGTACGGCTATTCTATTTGTTTTAGCGTTGGTTTTTGCTCCTATCTTCTTAATGATTCCTGCAGCAGCATTATCGCCTGTATTGGTTATCGTAGGTCTATTTATGATGTCACCTGTTAAAGAAATTGACTTAAATGACTTTACAGAATCAATACCTGCTTTCATTACGATTATTTTAATGCCTTTAACTTATAGTATCGCAGAAGGTATTGTTTTCGGAATGCTTGCTTATGTATTTATTAAAGTGTTTACAGGTAAATTCAAAGATGTTTCAATCATAATGTACATTCTTACAGCATTATTCATCTTGAAATTCTTGGTATAAAAACACAACCATATTCAAAACAAAAAAGAGAGTGATTGTTATAATCACTCTCTTTTATTTTATAATAACTATTTAGCTAAACTTCTTGTGCCATTCCAAGAAAGTTTTCACCTCCTGTTTTCCAAATTTACTCAATTTTTCTACAATTCTCTTTTTCGTTACTTTCCTATCGGGTTTTGATTTTGAATAAAACTTATCAGCATAGCAGATAATCTGCTCTTCGATAGAAACAGGACGCATATCTCGATGAGGAATTGGAAGTTTCTTTTTTATAATGCGTTCAAGCGTTATTCCAACTCCGGTATGCCTTTCACACACAAGAGCATGCTCAGGATAACCCTCTTTACGCAAAATTTCAGCCCCAAGATACCCATGCTCTATGTAGCGATGTTTCCCCTTACAATGAATTTTAGGAGCATTGGTTTTGAAAACACCAATATCATGTAACATAGCTGCCTCTTTCACAAATTGTCTGTCAGCACCTAATTCGGGGTGTTTATCGACTATCTTTAGTGCCTTTTTTCTAACCTGTTTACTATGCTTTATAAGCAGTTTATACAGTTTACTCTCTTTGTCGTAATACTTTTTGATTATCGATTTTGGTTTCATCTAATAGATAAATTTCTAAAAAAGATGCACAAAGGTAAAATATTTCACGAAAATATAAAAACAAATTAAAACTATCCAAATACTATACTTATTATTAAAAAATTTTATTTAAGACAGTATTGATAAATAACAAAAGAGATACTTCAATTTGAAATATCTCTTTTATTGTTTCTTGTTAGAATAAATAGCGTTGAATTATTTTTTATTTTTAACAATTCTTTCTTTTATTCTTGCACGTTTACCTGTTCTTTCTCTTAAGTAATAAAGTTTCGCACGACGAACTTTTCCGTAACGGTTCACCACAATACTTTCTAAAAATGGAGAATCCATTGGAAAGATACGCTCTACACCTATTCCATTAGACATTTTACGAACAGTAAAACGTTTTTTGTTTCCGTGTCCTACGATTTTAATCACATTTCCTTTAAATTCCTGAACACGCTCTTTGTTTCCCTCTTTAATACGATAACCGATTGATAAATTATCTCCTGCTCTAAAAGCGGGGAACTCTTTTTTTACATCAAATGCTTCTTCTGCAACTTTTATGAAATCCATATTTTTTATTTATTAAAGTTGATACTACGTGCAATATTCGCATTTTGCCAGAGATTACACTGAAAATTGGACGACAAAGGTACTACTATTTTTATGATTTGCAAAATATTTAGTTTTTGAAAAGAAAAAATGATGTTTATAACAAACTACAACAGACTAATGCCTCACATTATTTCTTTTATAAATGCAAAATAGAAGAGCAAACAGAGTATCACCAATCATCTCAACAACAACATTTTACAAAAACAAAAGATAAGCTTATTTGAATTATTTCCAATTTATAACTACTTTTGTAAACGCAAAATAAAAAGAATAGACTATGAGTTTAGTAACCGATAAAATAAAAAGTCTATGTAACAGTAGGCAAATAAAATTAGAAGAATTAATTGAGAAATCGGGAATTTCGTTTGATGAATTTGAAAAAATAGACAAAAGCGATAGTATCCCATCACTTTCTTGGCTGATTAAAATAGCAAGAACATTAAAAGTTAGACCAGGGACATTCTTAGATGACTATGAAGAAGAAGGACCTATTATCAACCGAAAAAAGAATCTTTTAGAGCCAAATAAAATCGCTTATCATCTTATTTCAGAAACATCTCACTTAGACTTTTACGCTTTAGGAACAGGAAAATCGGGAAGGTACTTTGAGCCTTTTTTAATACAGGTCAATCCTAACGCCAAGCCTAAAAAGTCATTAGCCTCTTTCGAGGGTGAAGAGTTTATTTATGTCTTAAAAGGAAAAATTTCTATAGAATACGGTATTGAAACTCACATTTTAGAAGAGGGGGATAGTATGTATTATGACTCTATTGTTGGACATCGAATAACTTCTGCCAATGGAGAACCCGCAACCATATTAGGGATTATCTATTCACCTTTTTAAGAGAAAAGAAAATGCTACAACTGACAGAAAAAACAATCGGAGATTGGTTGGAATATTGGGCTGATAAAACTCCGGACAAAGAGTATATCGTCTATTCAGACAGAAACTTACGCTTTACTTGGAAAACATTCAATGAGCGTGTAGATAATATGGCAAATGGTCTGATTTCCATTGGTGTAACAAAGGGAAGCATTGTGGGAATATGGGCAGAAAACGTACCGGATTGGCTCACTTTACTTTATGCTACTGCCAAAATCGGTGCCATATCAGTAACCATCAACACCAATTATCGTACAGAAGAACTTGCCTTTATCTTGAAAAATTCAGATATGCACACACTCTGTATGACGGCAGGAAAACCAGGAAATGACTACTTAGAAATGGTTTATAGCCTATTCCCTGAAATAAGAACCGTAGAACGTGGAGCATTAAACAGCCAACGCTTTCCAAAGTTGAAAAACATTGTCTTTATGGGACAAGAAAAACACCGAGGAATGTACAACACCAATGAACTGTTGATGTTAGGGCGTACTACCGATAAAGAGCAATTAATCAAGCACAAAAAGGCTGTGAGTTGTTATGACACGGTTAATATTCAATATACTTCAGGCACAACAGGATTTCCAAAAGGAGTAATGCTTACTCATCATAATATTGTGAACAACGGCTATTTGTCGGGAGTACATATGAATTTTTCTCCTGCCGACAAACTCTGTATTTGTGTTCCATTATATCACTGCTTTGGAGTAGTTTTAGGTGTGATGTGTTGCCTGACGCACGGCAGTACGCAAGTAATGGTTGAAAAATTTGATGCTTTGGTTACACTTGCCTCCATCGATAAAGAAAAATGCACCGTTTTATACGGAGTTCCAACGATGTTTATTGCAGAAATCAATCATCCAATGTTCGATTTATTCGATATGAGTTCTTTGCGAACAGGAATTATGGCAGGAGCATTGTGTCCAATAGAGTTGATGAGAGAGGTAAGCAAAAAAATGTTTATGAAAATAACGAGCGTTTACGGAATGACAGAAGTCTCTCCGGGAATGACCCAATCAAGAATAGACGACCCTGAAGAGGTGCGATATACAACCGTAGGTAGTGATTATGAATTTACGGAAGTCAAGGTTATTGACCCTGAAACCGGAGAAGAATGTCCTGTTGGCGTACAAGGAGAGATGTGCTGTAAAGGCTATAACGTGATGCAAGGCTACTACAACAATCCCGAAGCCACAGCAGAAGTGATTGACAAAGATGGCTTTATGCACTCCGGTGATTTGGGTATAAAAGATGAAAACGGGAACTATCGAATTACAGGTAGAATCAAAGATATGATTATACGTGGTGGAGAAAATATTTCCCCCAAAGAGATAGAGGACTTTTTACATAAAATGCCTGAAATACAAGATGTTCAAATTGTAGGTATTGCCTCCCCAAGATACGGAGAAGATGTAAGTGCTTTTATTATTCTTAAAAAAGGAAAAACACTTACTCGAGAAGATGTTCGCTATTTCTGTAAAGGAAAAATTGCCAAATATAAAATCCCGAGATACGTCTTCTTTGTAAAAGAATATCCAATGACGGGAAGTGGAAAGATACAGAAGTTCAAATTGAAAAACCGAGCTCTTGATTTGGCTAAAGAACAAGGCGTTACTGTTTTCTAAAGTAAAACTAATATTCATTTCAGAAATAAGGAGTGAGATTTTTGAAAATCATCGGTAGAGCATACAGATTCATACATCATTGGTTAACTGCCTGCAATACGAAAGGACACGGCATTCATTCACCGTTTCTTTTTCGACTTGTTGAAAACGTCATTTACGAAAAACATCCTTTTTATGTTTTTGAAACGATAGAAAAGGAAAGAGAAGAGCTAAAAAACAGCCAAGAAATCATTTTTCAAAAAGATTTTGGAACAGGTACATCAGCCCAAAAACAAGTGAGCGATATAGCGAAAACTTCATTAAAGAGAAAATATTGGGGACAGTTTCTTTTTCGCTTAGTGCATTTTACCGAACCGAAAAATATTTTAGAATTAGGCACTTCATTAGGAATTACCACCTCATATTTGGCTACTGCCAATAAATCAGCACATTGTACAACTTTAGAGGGCAGTGAAGAAATTGCAAAGATAGCCCAAGAGACACTGAAAAAAAACGGTGCAGACAACACCAAAATTGTGGTTGGAGATATAAACAAAACACTACCCAAAGTTCTGGAAAACGAATCTATGCTTGATTTTGTCTTTTTTGATGCCAATCATCAAAGAGAAGCAGTCTTAAAATATTTCAACCAATGTGTTAAAAAAGCGCATTCAAAATCCGTTTTCGTTTTTGACGACATCTACTGGAGCAAAGGAATGCAAAAAGTCTGGCGTGAGATTTGCAGAAGTGAAAAAGTAACAGCAACGCTTGATTTACACGAATTAGGAATTGTTTTTTTTGACAAAAATTTACCTCAAAGAACATTTAAATTAAGAGGAAATCGATTATAAGCAGATGAAAATCTACACAAAGACAGGTGACAAAGGAAAAACAGGTTTAATCGGTGGCACAAGAGTTAGTAAATCTGATGTCAGATTAGAAGCATACGGCACAATAGATGAACTCAATGCACATATTGGTTTGTTGATGAGTTTAAATATTAGCAATCAAGAGGTTTGTTTTCTTCAAAATATCCAAAATTTTCTATTTTCGATAGGTGCTAACTTAGCAACAGACACAGAAAAAACGGATTACAACAATTCCTCCATTGTCAAAGAGGAGGACATTAAGGTTTTGGAAAAAGAGATAGACAGAATAACCTCTAAATTAAAACCATTGGAGAATTTTATTTTACCAAGTGGTTCCCAAACAGCCTCTCAATGCCATATTTGTAGAACGGTAACGAGACGTGCTGAACGTAGAATTGTGGAAATGACTGATTTCTATCCTATTCATCAAAATTTAATAACCTATGTGAATCGATTATCTGATTATTTTTTTTCTCTTGCTCGTTTTGTATTAAAAGAAGAAAAAAAAGAGGAAATTTGTTGGAAAAAGCCAAAGTAACATTTTTTTTTGTTACATTTGCAAACATTTTTAAAGAAATGCGTTTTAACCGTAATTAAACAACTAAAAATAAGGATTTTATCTATTATGTATTGGACTTTAGAATTAGCATCAAAAATAGAAGATGC
>PDWI01004125.1_pt1 | contig 19805 bp, 15 predicted proteins | sample 1430891 | NCBI WGS metagenome assembly PDWI01 (sample SAMN01162508, study PRJNA174530) | Oral metagenome, whole genome shotgun sequencing project. | biome: Marine environment; feature: Marine mammal; material: Swab sample of the gingival sulcus; isolation source: swab sample of gingival sulcus...
TGGAGTGTAGCCGACGGACAAGGAGCAATAGAAGCAGCTAATTCACCTACAACCAAAGTAACTCAAATGCTTACAGGTGAAAACTCATTCCTCTGGACTGTTAAAAGCAAAGGTTGTACGGCAGTTGATAAAGTAACTGTTATAGTTAGAGACTTTACTCCATATGCAGGCGATACAATTCCGACTTGTGAAGACTCAGTACAATTAAATGCTCGTGACGAAAAAAGCAAAAAACAATACTGGGAAACTATACAAGGTAGTAATAATTTAGATGACATAACAGATCCTAAAACATGGGTTAGAGACCTTGACCCGGGTGAAAACATCTATCGTTGGAAAGTAACCTTAAACGGTTATACCGCTTATGATGAGGTAGTTGTAATAAATAACTCATTTGAAATAATGGCGGGAGTAGATGGAACAACCTGTGACAACAAATGGAAACTAAATGCTGAAATGCCCGGCTTTGGCGGAAAAGGCGAATGGACGGTAGTAGGCGTAACATCAGGCGGAGAATTTTCGGACAACACCTCGTATAATACAGAGGTATACAACTTGAACCCGGGAGTAAACAAATTCCGTTGGCATGTTGAACGTAACGGCTGTAAGGATGCAGACACAGTTGAGGTAACTTGGACAAGACCTCCGATAGCTCAATTTGAAGCAGACCCGGCAGGATTCTGTGCACCGGAAACAGTGAATTTCAAAAACACAAGTTACTTCTATCCCGAACAAACTCAACCCGATACCTTCCTATGGTATACCGAAGATGAGCAGTTTGCTACAACTAATGCACTTGAACAAAAAGTATCTAAATTATTTGACAATGCAACAAATAAAGATATTACCGAAGAAATTAGATTAGTGGCAATAGACTTACAAACAGGTTGTAGAGATACATTCCGAAGTGAGATAAACATATGGGCAAGACCTAATTTGAAATTCGACATAACACCAAGTACCGTACTTGACTATCCTGATGCTAATATCACGATAACCAACTACAAATCAGAGCAAACACCCGAAAACTACTTCTGGACATTCTCTGACGAAAAACAAGACTGGAAATTCAACATATTGCAAGAAGAGTACGTTCAACGATTTGACTACGAATTCCCGACATGGGGCAAATACGAAGTTAAACTGTTAGCCGAATCAACAAACGGATGTCAATACAGCATAAAAGACTCGGTATTCATCGAACCACCTTGTCCGCAATCATCAGCCGACAACAACAACGCTAAGGGTTGTGCCGACTTATCAGTAAACTTCATAGCAAGCGTAGTATTTGGCGAAACCTATAACTGGGACTTTGGCGACGGTGCTGTATCGGAGGAAGAAAACCCAACCCACGTATACACCGAACCGGGCGTTTATTACTCGGAACTAAGGTCATCAGGAAACGGATGTAACGACGTATTGATAAGAATAGACACCATAACCGTGTATCCTAAACCGGTAGCCGAGTTCAGAATAGAACCCACCGAAGTAATGGTACCGACACAACCGATACATTGCTATAACTACTCTGAACATGGCAAACGCTACGAATGGAACTTTGGCGACACAACATCAACCGAATTTGAACCATTGCATTACTACACCAAACCCGGCGTATATGATGTTACACTACAAGTTTGGTCAGAACATGACTGTTATGCAACCAAAACCATCGAAGACGCAGTAACCGCAATAGCCGAAGGAAGCATAGTATTCCCGGATGCGTTTACACCAAGCCCATCAGGTTCACGAGGCGGAGTATATCCTTGTGGCGAAGACTACAAAGACCAAGACAAGAAAAATGACATATTCCACCCGATATACAACAATGTAGAAGACTACAAACTTGAAATATACAACCGTTGGGGCGAAAAGATTTTCGAAAGTACAGACATCTGTATAGGTTGGGACGGATACATAAACGGAGTGCTTGCACCACAAGACGTATATGTATACAAAGCCACAGGACGCTACAAAACAGGCGGAGTATTTAAGAAAATAGGAAACGTAACATTATTGAGATAAATATTAACTGAAAAATAACCCTAAAAGCACCATTGCAATTTTGTAATGGTGCTTTTTTATGATAAATTTGTCCCAAACTAAAAATAAAACTGTCAAACCATGAAATCATTAAAGTACTCTTTTCTTTTAATCTTAGGTTTAATGCTAAACCTGAATGCCAAATCACAAATTATTACCGGAGGTAATGTAAGTTTTAATGTTGATAATTACGGAGCCATGCTCGACTTCGCTCCAATGATAGGATACCGAATAAAAACTTTTGAAACCGGTGTAACCCCATTCTTCTCATACACAATGCCTAAGGACGGCACACACGAGTATATGTATGGTGGACGCATTTTCGCAAAACAAACCATTGCATACGGAATATTTGCACACGCCGAATTTGAAGGCATAAACATTGCCGACCCCGGCAACGACGACAAACGAAAATGGACAATGGGACTACCCCTTGGCATAGGCTACGAACATGTTATGGGCAAAGTAAGAATGCACGCCTCAATACTTTACGACGTTTTACTTGACGACGACGTAAACAGAAAAAATCCCATATACAGAGCAGGAATAATTTATGATTTTTAATATTATATAAAAATATGAAACATTTACATGATAAAACAAATCTATATGCAGGATACATAAAAAGGTATTTGGCACGAAACAAACCCGAGAATTGGAAAGACGATATGTTTGGCAAATTTCCGGGGTCATTAGCCGGCGTGCGTGATTATTTCAATGATATTCTTGAAACAACAGAAGACAGTGTGAAGAAAAACGCAATTGTTAAAAAGTATAGGCTTAAATCCTACATGCCAAGTGTAGACCGCGACAAGGCAAGAAGCGTTTACGATTTTCTGGTAGGCAGAACATCGCCTCACAGCAAAAGCCTGGAATTTATAGCCTTGGTATTTGATGTGCCTGTTATAAGCCTTGACGATTTTGTAGTCAATTACGATGAAATAAAAAAGCAAGAGGAACAAGAACTTTTATTGGAAGAGCGAAAACGAAAACTTGCATTAGAAAAAGAAAGATTAGCTAAGGAAGCTGAACAAATAAAAAAAGCTCAAGAAATAATAACCCTCGAAGAAGAGCAAAACCAAGTATTGAAATTACGTCAAGAGTTGGAAGAGGCAAATAAAGATACCGACAAAGAGCAACAAAAAAAGGAAACCCAATATTTGCAAGAATTTAAAGAAGAACTTACGAAAGACCTTACGCAAAAACTTAAACAAGAATTACAACAAGAACCAGAGCAAGAGCCTGAGCCTCAATCACAACCGCCTTTATCACCCTCACCTGACATTATTCGCAAGAAAAAACAATTCGTTAAAATTTCCGTTTTGGCTTGTATCGCCTTTTTCATATTCAGTATTACTTCATTTTTCCTAATCGGAAGCCCTATGTGGCTTATAACCGGCGAAGAACAACATAAGGAAAAAATTGTAAGAAGTTCAGTGATGCCCGTGTATATTGGCGATAAATTTTTTAACGGCGACCTCATTAAAGTAAATTTAAACCCGCCGGATACAGGCTTAATTTATCAAACCACAGGTATTCGTAACGATCATTGTTTAACAGAAAAGAACCCTTGGAGTTTTAGGAATAGCTTAGATTCCCTAGGCGAGGATATGAAAAATCCTAATTTTGGAGGTTGCCTTTCTAAAGATATAAGAACACATCACGCTCAGCTTAATGGTAGTATCAATATTGCCAATAAGTATATGGATTTGTCTTTTCTTATAAAAAATGCAAAACAAGAAGATATGCGATTACAAACAGTAATGTTGCGAGTTGTGCAACGCCATAATGCAAATGCAGAGAATTATAACTATAATTTGTATGAAAGTAGAGAATTTCCACTTGAAAGATTGCATATAACTTTGACTAAGAGCAAAATATTTCCATTTACAACTACTCCCAGAAGGCTTGCACGAGGCGAAGAGCAACATTTCATGTGTCGTATTGAGGGCAATGAAGAATGCGATAATTGGATTTACGAATTTGAGATAGTGGCTGAATTTATAGATGGCAGAGGAAAACGCCATGTAGTAAAATCCGACAAGCATTATTTCTTAGGCTTTGTAAGAAATTAGACACTCTAACCTTTAAAATATTAAAAAATGTAGAGATGCAATGTGTTGATTATCAAGACCTGACAGGTTTTTAAAACCTGTTCAGGTCTCTCTCTTGTATTCGCAGGGCAGTTTATAGATGCAATGTGTCTCATTTATATAATGTTGATTATCAGTTATTTAATTTTGCAATTTTTAATTCGTAATTTTTAATTCACAAAGACCTGTTAAGGTCTTTCTTGCATAAAATCTATGAAAAAAATCACATTAATTTTAGTATTAGCTTTATTGTTTGCAGGAACTGTTAAAGGGCAGAAAGTCAAAATCTTATTGCGAACATCATTCGCCCTTGAATACTTCAAAGCCGGGTACACCAACGAGGCTATTATTTTAACCAAAAAAACATTGCAGAAAGCTGCCAAAAGACCCGGCACAGACAGTCCCGACTATATGTATGTCCTCAGTATTTTGAATAGTTTTTATTTGCAAACAAACAAAATTGACGAAGCCGGTAAAACTTGCGAGGAGAATTATAAGAATTGCGAAAAACATCAATACGAATATCCCCAAAATTTCCTTATGGCTACGCAGATATTGGCAACTTATTACAATCTTAAAGGCAAAATTGGGGCGGCTGAGAAGGTATTGACCAAATTATTGGAAACGCATTCGTTAGATTCCTACAAAAAGGCTACTACATTGAGCATGTTGGGTAAGATTGCAATGAAAAAAGGTAATTATATAAAAGCCGAGGCATATTATCTTGAAGTAATAAGCATTTTCAGTAACTCCGAACCAATCTGGAACTTGGATTATGCCGCCGCCCTCAATAATTTGGGTACGATATATTCTATTCTTGGATTTCCCTCAAAATCAAATACATACTATAAAAAAGCTATAAAGCTGATTGAGGAAACCGACAACAAATTTCTGCAACCCAAACTTTATGTAAGTGTAATCTCCAATTTAGCAATAAATTACATAGAGAATGACAGACTCTCGGAAGCCGAAGGACTTTTAATTAACAATCTCGATAATGTTAAGTCATACGACCAGAGGCACATATTATATGTGCTTGGGAGCTTATATCTTGTGAAAAATAAACCGATACTTGCCAAAAAATATTTGCAATTATCGATTGATGCTTACAAAAACAAAGATAAAGACGACACTTATTATGAGGCAGTTAATGATATGGTATTAGCTGATATAAAGCTCAAAAAACATATTTCGGAAAAATCATTAGAAAAACTTAAGGTTAGTATAAAGGCTGTAGAAAGACGCTACGGAGAATCTAATTTATCTTACATCCGTATGCTTGGAATAAATGCAATGCTTCTTATGAAAATGGAAAAATACTCGGAAGCCGAAGAGGATTTTATAAAAGCTATTGAACGCACAAATGCTTGGATACAGAGAAATATGAATTTTCTAAATGAAAATGAGAAATTTAAACTTGTACAACAATTTGATTATGTTTTTGCTCATTTTCAGGGATTTGTATTAAAAATGCACTTAGTCTCTCCTTCCTTAACCACCAAATTATTCAATTATTTAGTTTTGCGGAATAAAATTATTCTACATAATGTCATAAAAACCAAGCACTTAATCGAAAATTCCAATGACCCTATGGTTAAAGAATGGTACGATGAGTTACAAGATGAAAAGTATCGTCTTACTAATTTCAAGCATCTTCCATATATTGCAAAAAAAATCTACAAAAAAATTGACACTTTGCAGAAAAAAATATTCCGTAAAGTTTATGGCAATTCGCCTGCCAACAACATAACACATATTCCAAATATTGAAGATTTGCGAAGCAAACTCTCTGATAACGAGGCTATTATACAATATTCAAACTTCACAATAAATGATACTTCTGCTTATTATGCTTTGGTGCTTACCAAAAACATGACGTACCCAAAAATTGTGTATTTATGCTTTGGCAATTCGCTCAAAAAAGCCCTTGAAAAAGCTCCGCATATCATTACGGCAGACCATATTACAAATATTTATAAAAACGAAAACAAGCTGTATAAATATCTGTTTAAGAAAATAGAGCCTTATCTCGAAAACATCACAAAAATAAATATTTCGCCCTCGGGTTTGGTGCATAATGTCGCATTTGCTTGTCTGAAAGACGAAAAAAACACCTATCTGAAAGACAAATATCAGATAAATTATTACAATAGTTATGTTGATTTTACTGAGAAAAAAGACTATTTTCTTAATAGAAAGACAACCAAAAGTGCGGTTTTGTTTGGCGATATGCAATACGATTTGACCCGAAATGACCTCCAAAATATACACCGCATCAATGCCACTCGCAGTATGAATATGGGATTTTTGTTTGATAAAAGTATCGGAAAATTTCCGCTAAATCCCTTGCCCGCAACTAAGGCAGAGGTCGATAGTATAGCCGATATTTTGGATGCTTGCAAAATTAGGAGTATCTTAAAATACACTGGTAATGAGGCGATTGAAGAGAGATTTTACACTCTTGATAACACTCCGACAGACATTTTGCATATAGCTACTCACGGATTTTATTTTCCGAGTAAAAAACAGAAAAAGTCTAATTTTTTCATGCCAAGTTTTTCGCGAAATTCAATAGATGAATCGTATACTCGAAGCGGATTGTTCTTTGCGGGAGCAAGCAATACCATAAATAAGGACAAACGGATGATGCAATTTGCCGATGGAATTTTGACGGCTTATGAAGTCAAGAATATGAATTTGGAAAGCATAAAATTGGTTGTGCTGTCGGCATGCCTCACAGGAATTGGCGACATCGAGCAAAACGAGGGCATTATCGGACTTAGCCGAGCATTTAAAATCGCAGGCGTTGATAATTTGATAATCTCATTGTGGAGTGTTCCCAGCTACCAAACCACCGAATTTATGACTGACTTTTATACCAATATGTCAAAAGGCTTGTCGCTCGACGAAGCATTTCGCCAAACGCAACAGACTATGAGCGAGCAATATAACAATCCTTACTACTGGGCAGGTTTCGTCTTGATGAAATAAAATTCAATTACGAACGGCTAAGCCCTCACCGAAGGTTATTACGGGAGTTAAATGGCTGGTAATAAAACAAATAGAGACATCCTGCTGGGGTGTCTCTACATGTTTTATTTACTGAATGGATTATTACTGCAATCTGTATAATCGTTTTGCTTCCTCAGCTACGGTTACCTGTCTGAAAGGTCCTATTGCCACTTTCTTTTGGTATACGCCTGCTTGCATCATTTCGGCAAAGTTTGCGTAATTGCCCGGATGTATCGGAGCAGGTATTCGCTTAATACCGTATGAATGAGAGCGTTCTCTTATGTATAAGTCTACAAAAAAGTAGAATGCTTCTTTTTGTTTTTTGATATTTTTATCAATTATAATGGTATCTTTCGAGAAGTTTTTGTAGAATAATTGAGCTTCTTTTGCTTCGTAGTAATCAGGGAAAGGACCTATGGCAAATTTTGTGCCTCTTGATGAATAACGCCAAAGTTGAGTTTGAAAATCATCAACTGTGCCGTCTGCAATTCTGCCCGATAGTCGGAAATTATAAGATTCGATGCGTGTTTCAGGGTGTTTCTCTGTTACTACTCTTATGAAAAACCAGTATAGTTTTTGATCTTTTGTAAATACATCTTTGGGATTTCCTGTTTCTTGTGCATTTAGGCTTATATTGCCTAATAGTATTGAGATTAGTGTTGCTATAAAAATAATTCGTTTCATGTTTGTTATATTAAAGTTGGTTATTAATAATTTTATTGAATGCTTAACACTTGTCTTTTTGCAAATGGTATGCCGAATTTAAAAGCATTTCTATATATTTTTCTCTTTTTTTATGAAAGCCCTTAATCTTTACATAAAACAACTGATTTGAACGTAGTATTTGTTCATATCGTTTGAGGAGGTACTCTCTTTTTGTGCCACCGTTTTCTCTTACTTTGTCATTTTTCCACTCCAAATCGGTGTCGCAGACTATGTATAGGTCTATCGGCAGGTTTGGAATTGTGTCTTTTATGAAGTCGGGGCAATGATTGTATTTCTCTTCAAACCAAACCTGTGTTATTTCAAGTCCTGTATCGAAAAAAATTACCTGATGCTCCGACGAGTAGTTTTGTGTTAGTTGTTGGATTTGTTTGTTCGCTATATTTATAAGGTCTGTTTCTTGATACGGTCGTTTCAGATTTTCTGTATATTCTCTGGCGTATTCGGGAATGTACAGCCCGTTGTATTTCTTAGCCAACATTTTTGCTATGGTTGATTTGCCTGTTGATTCCGCACCTGTTACGACTATTCTCAGTGTCTTTTCAGCCATTTATTATTGCTTGCTTTTGTTAATATAATATATTAACGTATTTTTTAGGTTTAATTGTTTAACTGAGCAATAATATTTTTGTTTCCTTTTACTTTGTCGCCTAATTTTACTTTTAGTTCGTACTCTTTGGGCAGAAATAAATCAACTCGTGAGCCAAATTTTATAAAGCCAAGATGCTTGCCCTGAGTTACTTGCTTGCCTACCTTTGAGTAGCATACAACTCTTCTTGCCACCACGCCGGCTATTTGCCTCACTGCAATTACGTGTCCCTTATTGGTTTTGATAGCCGTTGTATGAGCCTCATTTTCCTCCGATGATTTTGGATTTATGGCAAAAAGGTATTTGCCGGGGCGATACTTCGATGCCGTTACTTCGCCCGATATTGGTATTCTGTTGGCGTGAACATTCCATACCGACATGAATATGGATATTTGATTGCACTTTGTTTTTAGAAATTCTTTCTCTTCTACTTCCTTGATTATCACTACTGTACCATCGGCAGGGGATACCACTGTGTCCTCGATTGGGCTTATGTCTCGGTTGGGGCTTCGGAAGAAGTTGAGTATTAAGCCGAATAGGAATATTAGTCCTAATTGTAGAGGTATTGCGATAATAGGGTGGGGCTTTGTGAAAAATATCGCCAAACTGCCACCTATTAATATTATGCTGACTATTATTATTGAGGGGTATCCTTCTTTGTGTAATTTCATGTTTTTTTAATTGAAAATTTCTAATGCTTTTATGTATAACAGAGCCATCGGTACGGCGAAGATGAAGCTGTCAAAACGGTCGAGTATTCCGCCGTGTCCGGGCATTATTTTGCCGGAGTCTTTGACGTTGGCACGTCGTTTTAACATCGATTCGGCAAGGTCGCCGTATGTTCCGCTTATTGCTATTATGAGTCCCAAGCCTGCGTATTTTATTATGCAAAGTTCGGGATATATTATTGCGGGGATTATTGCTATTATGGTACTTGTTATTATGCCTCCCAATGTTCCTTCTATGGTTTTGTTGGGTGATATGTTTTTTGAGAATGGGTTTTTGCCTATTAATGAGCCTATTAGGTATGCTCCTGTGTCGTTAGCCCATATTATTATGAAGAAGTATAACAGGAAGTATTGGTTTATTTGGGCATTCCATATTTCGGCTGTGTTCAGGAAGTTGAATAGTGCAAACGGGATTGCCACGTATATTATTCCGAATACTGTTTTGGGGATGGAGTGTTGTTTGTTGGTTTGAAATATCTCTATCATAAAAAATGTTATGAATAGAGGTGCGAGGATAAGGTATGTTGTTGGCGGTGCTATTTTTTGCGATACGAGATATGAGATAATGTATATTATACTTCCTACCGTTATTCCGTATTTTTCTTGAGCTTTATTTTGCTTAGGCTCAATTATTTGGTAGGTTTCGTGTAGGGCAATAATCATTAACAGCCCGAATGTTATGCCAAATACTATTTTGTTTAACAGTAGAGCTGTTATTATGATTATCGTGAAAAAGAATGCTGATATACTGCGTTTTGTCAGGTTTTTAATATTCATTATTTTTTGTGATTATAATGCTTTTATTATTTCCATGGCTTTGTCGTAGTTGTTTTTTTCAACATATAATTCCACATTGCCTATTAGGAAGTTGCTGGCTTTTTCGTTTAGTATAACAGAATTTATATCGTTTTGATTTAGAATAAGTTGGGTGTATATTGTTTGAGGCACATCATTAAATGATTTTACCTTTACCCATTCTTCTCTGTTTATGAGTATTTGGTCTGCTTTTTTGTAGTTTTCGGTTTCTTTTATAAGCAACTCAAAACTCGAATTGTTTTCTCTGATTAAAGCAATTATATTCTCTTTGATTAGATTTTTCGCATCCACCTCTAATTTTGTGTAATTGTCGGAACTGCGAAGCACCACATACCCTTTGAGTTCTTTTAGTATGTTTTTGGAAATTTCTTTGTTTTCCGATTTCACATACACTTGTATTTCTATAAGGTGTAGATTAGAATCTCTTTTCTTGATAGTTATTACATCTATTTTCTCTTGTTCCAGAAGTTTGATGTGTTGCTGAGCTTGTCGAGTATTTTTGAATGATTTTATTTTGTCCCAACCTTCTAATTTTTCGCCATTTAGAAATGGAATTACTTTTTCAAAATCTTCATTTTCTACATAAAGCTCATAATTGCTCATTATGTATTTGTCGTTTTCTTTGGTTTTAATTTTGGTTTTTATGCCGTTTGCTTGAAGAATTTTTTGGAAGAGCAAAATTGGTCTTAACTCAACAAACGAGTTGATTTTTGTAAGCCCTTGAAATTCCGCTAAAATCTGTTTGGCTTTTTTTTCGTCGTCAAGATTGGTGTATAATTCAATTTCGCCGCTAAAAGCAAAACAATCTCGCTTATTTAATATAAAGGCGTTTATATCATTGTTCATTAAGATTTCTTTATACAGTTCGGCATTATATAGATTTTTAAAACTGTCTATTTTTGCGTATTCTTTCATAAGATTATGGTTTTATTAAAGTTTAGTGTAATTATTTTAATATTTTGTATCTTCGTTATTTTCAGCTTGTTCGTTGTTAGCTTGCTGTTGTTGTAGTTGTTTTTGCTCTTCCCGTTCTTTGTTTAATTTATTGATGTTTTGTTGTCGTATTTTTTCAACTTCCTTTTCATATTCATCAGCCCAATGCCTTTCGCCGAATATGCTTTCAACATCTTCTCTAAAAATAACCTCTTCTTCAAGAAGTTTCATAGCCAATTTTTCCAAGCCCTCTTTATTTTCTCGAATTATGTTTTTGGCACGGTTGTATTCTCTTTCCACCAAATCTTTTACCTCTTGGTCAATTAGTTCGGCAGTTTTTTCGCTGTAAGGCTTCTGGAAGTTATAGCCGTTTTGTCCGTTCGAATCAAAAAAGCTGATATTACCGATTTTGTCGCTCATGCCAAAAAATGTAACCATTGCCATGGCTTGTTTCGAGCTTCTTTCAAGGTCATTCAATGCTCCGGTTGATATTTTATTGAAGAAGATTTCTTCAGCTGCTCTTCCGCCGAGCAATGCACACATTTGGTCGTTAAGTTGCTCTTTTGTAGTTATTTGGCGTTCTTGCGGAGTGTACCAAGCTGCTCCGAGAGCTTTACCTCGTGGCACTATTGTAACCTTAACGAGCGGGTTGGCATGTTTCAGCATCCAGCTCACGGTGGCATGACCTGCCTCGTGGAATGCTATTGTGCGTTTTTCGCTTTCGGTAATTATTTTGTTTTTCTTTTCAAGTCCGCCCACAATGCGGTCTACGGCTTCGAGGAAATCTTGTTTCTCAACAAGTTTTTTGTTTCGTCGAGCGGCTATCAAGGCGGCTTCGTTACATACATTTGCTATGTCAGCTCCCGAAAATCCGGGTGTTTGTTTTGCAAGTTTTGGGATATTTACATCGTCGCCCAATTTTATGGCTTTGATGTGTACTTGGAAAATTGCCTCACGTTCGGTTAGGTCGGGAAGTTCAACGTGTATTTGGCGGTCAAATCTGCCGGCTCGCATCAAGGCGGGATCTAATACATCGGCACGGTTGGTGGCGGCAAGTATTATAACGCCGTTGTTGGTGTCGAAACCGTCCATCTCGGTAAGTAGTTGGTTTAGAGTATTTTCTCGCTCATCGTTAGAACCTAAATTCATCCCTTTGCTTCTTGCACGTCCTATCGCATCAATTTCGTCGATGAATATTATACAGGGTGCTTTTTGTTTTGCACGAGCAAATAAATCTCGCACTCTTGATGCTCCCACGCCTACGAACATTTCCACAAAGTCAGAACCTGACATTGAGAAGAACGGCACGTTGGCTTCGCCTGCTACGGCTTTTGCCAATAAGGTTTTACCTGTTCCGGGAGGGCCTATCAGCAAAGCACCTTTGGGTATTTTACCGCCGAGGTCGGTGTATTTCTTTGGCTTTTTTAAGAAGTCCACTATTTCGGCAACTTCGATTTTGGCTTCTTCGAGTCCTGCCACATTGTCGAAGTTTATTTTTATCTTAGTTTGCTCATTATCAAATAGTTTGGCTTTTGATTTTCCAACGTTGAAGATACCGCCTCCGTTTGCGGGACCTCCGCCCATTCTTCGGAATATAAAAATCCATATCACTACTATTATGGCGAATGGCAGCAACCAGCCTAATATCTCTTTGGCATAATCGCTACGTGTTTCGTATTCCACCGATACTTGGTCTTGCGGTTTGAAATCTTTTTGCATTTCCTCGGTTTTGCGTTGAAAGTTATCCACCGAGCCTATGTTGAAATAGTAGTGAGGTTCTTTTGTTCCGAATGCACTTTTTTCATTTTTTGCATCTTTGAATTTCGGTTTGCTTAGGCTTTGTGGTTTTATGAAAACTTCTACTCGTTTGTCATTTATCACTTTTATTGCTTCAACGTCTTTGGTCAGCAACATTTGGTTCTCAAACCTTAGATTGTTTATTTTTACGGCAGTATCTTGGTTAGAGTATATTTCTAATAAGAAAAATAGAATTGCAATTGATATAAAAATCCATATTGTATTATTTCTTTTGTCGCCAAATTTGAATTTTTTTGGATTATCGTTATCATTATTGTTATTCGTCTTGTTGGTTTGGTCTTTCATTATTTTTTATTTGTTGAATATATGTCAGATTTTTGATATATTATTTTCAATTTTTGTAAGCTCTGCGTCTGCCCATAGTTCTTCCAGATTGTATACTTCGCGGTATTCATCTTTAAAAATGTGTACTATTACATCGCCGTAGTCAAGCAAAATCCACTTAGCATTATTGTAGCCGGATTTGTTTATGGGTTTTTCTTTAATAAGTTCTCTTACAGTTTTTTCCACTTCGTCGGCTATGGCTTGTGCCAATCTTTCCGAGCCTGCTTGACATATAACAAAATAATCGCAAATAGAATTTTCTATTGCGTTGAGGTTCATACATATTATATTCTCTGATTTTTTTTGTTTTATACCTGTTATTATGGCATCTAACAATTCTTGTTTTTTATCCATGTATCGTTTTGTTTATTTTAGAAACGCAAATGTAATTAAAAAATACGTTTTATACGAAATTTATTTACTAAAATGCAAAAACAAGCTCGCTGAAAATAGCTGAAAATGGCAAAACTTTTGGCACACTTTATTAATTTTATTTTTAATAAGAAAAAAAGCATTAACTTTGTTCGCTTATAACCTAAACAAAGGAAAATTTTAACACGAATGAACATTTACAAAAAAGAAATTGAAATTGGTAACGGACAAACTCTTACCATAGAAACAGGAAAATTAGCAAAACAAGCAGACGGAGCTGTTGTGCTAAAACAAGGAGATACAATGCTATTGGCAACAATAGTTTCAGAACAAACAGGAACAACTGACACAGACTTTTTACCACTATCAGTAGACTATCGTGAAAATTTTGCCGCAGCAGGCAGATTTCCCGGTGGATTTAGAAAAAGAGAAGCAAAACCCGGCGACAATGAAGTATTAGTTTCAAGATTAATCGACCGTGCTTTAAGACCATTATTCCCGGATGATTATCATGCATCAACATACGTTAGCGTTGAGCTAATATCAGCCGACAGAAAAAAACAAGTAATGCCCGACGCACTGGCAGGTTTAGCCGCATCGGCTGCCATTATGGTCAGTGATATACCTTTCAAAGGACCTATCTCGGAAGTGCGAGTAGCCAGAATCGACGGCGAATTTATCATAAACCCAACAGTAGACCAACTTAAAAATGCCGACATCGACATAATGCTCGGTGCAACAGAAGAAAACATCCTAATGGTGGAAGGCGAATCTAATGAAATATCAGAAGCCGAACTCCTCGAAGCCATGAAAGTAGGACACGATGCTATAAAAGTACATTGTAAAGCACAAAAAGAATTTGCAAAAGAAGTAGGTGCTGAAACAAAAAGACAATACGAACACGAAATAAACGACTTCGACCTTAAAGAAAAACTTGCGGAAGAAGTAAGCCAACCGATAACCGACATCGTTAGAAAAGGAAGCACAAAACAAGAACGCAACGAATTTTTCGATAAATTAAAATCCGATTTCCTTGAAAAAAATTACTTGGAAGACGAAGACCTCGAAACCAAAGAAAAACTTACAAATAAATATTTCAAAGAAATTGAGAAAAACATTGTAAGAGAAATTTTATTAAGCGACAACCTTAGATTAGACGGCAGAGCAACAACCCAAGTAAGAGACATCTGGATTGAAACCGACTACCTACCAGGAACACACGGTTCGGCAGTATTTACACGAGGCGAAACCCAAGCCCTCGTATCCGTAACCTTAGGCTCGCCCTTAGATGAGCAAACAATCGACAATGTATTGGAGCAAGGAAGTGACAGATTTTTACTGCATTACAACTTCCCGTCATTCTCAACAGGCGAAGCACGACCCAAAAAATTCACAAGCCGTCGCGAAATCGGACACGGACACCTTGCACTTAGAGCATTGAAAAAAATGCTTCCCGAGGAAATGCCTTATACTATAAGAGTGGTATCCGATATACTTGAATCAAACGGTTCATCATCAATGGCTTCGGTTTGCGGAGGCACATTGGCACTTATGGATGCCGGTATCAAACTCAAACGCCCCGTATCGGGTATCGCAATGGGACTTGTTACCGATGGAAATCGATACGCAATCCTTTCGGACATACTCGGCGACGAAGACCACCTCGGCGATATGGATTTCAAAGTAACAGGTACTGAAAAAGGTATCACCGCATGTCAAATGGACATCAAAGTTGATGGACTTTCTTATGAAATTCTTACAAAAGCTCTCGAACAAGCCAAGCAAGGCAGAAGCCACATTCTTAACGAAATGTTGAAAGCTCAACCCGAACCAAGAGCCGATTACAAAGACCATGTTCCCGGCATCGTAAGCTATAAATTAGCATCGGACAAAATAGGTACAGTGATAGGACCCGGAGGCAAAACAATTCAAAACATACAGAAAGAAACCGAGACTCAAATATCTATCGAAGAGATTGATAACTACGGAAATGTTGTGATAACAGGCCCAACCCAAGAATCAATCGAAGAAGCATTACGCATGGTAAAAGCATTGGTGGAAGACCCTGAAATAGGAACTGTGTATGATGCCAAAGTAAAATCAGTAGTGAGCTTCGGAGCATTTTGCGAAATTCTTCCCGGCAAAGAAGGTTTGTTGCACATTTCGGAAATTGCAAATAAAAGAATTGAAAAAGTGGAAGACGAACTTAAAGAAGGTGACATCGTTAAAGTGAAACTAATCGGCTTCGACAAAAAAAGCGGAAAAATGAAATTATCGCGAAAAGTTCTTTTAGATAAAGAATAAAATTAGATATCATATCTACAAAAAAATCAAGAGACAAGGCAAAGCAAAACCTTGTCTCATTTATTTAACCACATATTCTAAAAGAAAACAAAATCAGAATGACCGAAAATACTGAAATGTTTGAACATCATAAGTTTATAGCAGACCCAAAGCAGAAATCAATACGCATAGATAAGTTTTTGAAAGATAAAATTCAAAACACATCAAGAAATAAAATTCAGCAGGCTGCCGATGCAGGTTTTATTTTTGTAAACGAAAAACCCGTAAAGTCAAATTACAAAATACGACCGGGCGATGTAATATCCGTAATGCGTGATACCGAACCCAAAAACACCGAGCTGATACCGCAAGACATTCCCATTGAGATTGTATACGAAGACGAAACCGTAATTGTGGTAAACAAAACCGCAGGCATGGTGGTGCATCCGGGCTTTAGCCACGACGACGGCACACTCGTAAATGCCTTGAAACATCATTTGAATGACAACCCGTTTTTCCAAACCAACGACCAACGCCCCGGCCTTGTGCATCGGCTCGATAAAGACACCTCCGGGCTGGTTGTGATAGCCAAAACCGAAGAGGCACTCACGCATCTTGCCAAGCAATTTGCCGACAGAACTACAGGCAGATTATACACTGCCATAATTTGGGGCTTGCCAAAAGAGGAGCAAGGCACAATCATCGGGCATTTGGGCAGACACCCCAAGAACCGAAAAATCATGCACGTATTTCCCGACGGCGAACACGGAAAACATGCCATTACACATTATAAGGTGGTGGAAGATTTGGGCTATGTAAGCATCATCGAGTGCAAATTGGAAACCGGCAGAACCCACCAGATAAGGGCTCACATGAAGCATTTGGGACATCCCCTTTTCAACGATGCCGATTATGGCGGCGACAAAATACTACGAGGCACAAGGTTTTCGAAGTATAAGCAATTTGTAGACAATGCATTTAAGGTGTTGCCTCGACAAGCATTACATGCAAAAACATTGAGTTTTGACCACCCCGTAACAGGCGAGCGAATGGAGTTCTTTTCGGAATTACCCGAAGATATGGCTTTGCTTATTGAAAAATGGCGTAACTATATTAAATACAGAAACAACTAATAATCAGAATGATATGCAAATGCAAATCTATGAAGTAGTGAAGGTGGAGAAGGGCGTTGCCTTGTTTCTTGAAGAGCATAATGCGAGACTGCGTAAATCTGCCAAACTTGCAAATTTAGAATTGCAATATTCCGACCTCGAAATCACCGACCGCATATACTCGCTGATTTCAAAAGACAAAATCTCAACAGGGCGATTGAAATATATGTTTCAATTTGAGGGTGGGGGAGAGCCTCAATTCTCAATTATCCCGATGCAAAATATCACTCCGCCTCCGAGCGTATACGCCGTTGGGGTGGATTTGATTTTTTGGAATGCTGAAAGGAAGTTACCCAATATCAAACAGTTGGATGCTAATTTGCGTCAGACAACCGAGGAGGTCATAAAGCAACAAAACGTCTATGAGCTTCTTTTGGTAAATCAAAATAATGAGATTACCGAAGGCAGTAAAAGCAATTTTTTTGCTATAAAAGACAATGTGATATTTACCTCGCCGACGGCAAAAGTCTTGCCCGGAGTTACACGCAAGTTTGTGAAACAGATTGCCCAAAACTTAAACATAGACCTTGTAGAAACCGAATTGCCCGCCGATAAATTAGTGCAATTTGAAACCGCTTTTTTGAGTGGCACATCAATTGGCGTGTTGCCCGTGAGGCAAATCGAAGGTCAAAAATTTGATATCAATAATAATATCTTGAAAAAACTGCAAACCGAATATCAAAACATTACACAAAAATATATTGATAATAAATTATTATGAAACAGCGAATTATGCGAAAATCACATCTTAAAATAATTATTGCAATTATAGCCGTTGCGACACTTAGTGCGTGTAAATTGAACTTCTCGGAGTATCCTTATAATGCAACCGAGCTTACCCAAAAATATTATTTGTATGAAAGGCGTGCGAACCGCCAATTCCTTAATGAAGAAATAACTGTGAAAGGCACATTGTCGCAAGTTACTAAGGATAAGCATAATAACATGGTCATTTTGCTTGCGAGAAATAATGCACCCTATGGTGTGAAATGTATATTTAACAAAAAGAATGCGAAAATCAATAAGACCTTTGAGCTAAATACGCTCGTTACCGTAAAAGGCATTTGCATCGGGCTTGAAGAGCATGTGGTTTTAGAAAACTGTACTTTGGAGTAAAGGGTTAATAATTAAACAATCCCCAACCTTTTAGCAATTTGCGTTAGGGGAGCGGAATTGTTATCGGTGGTTGTGGTGTATCTGTTTCTTAGGCTTTGGGGCGAGTTTTGCGTTATGAAACTTTGCGACACTATATCCAGAAAATGCGTGTCATTATAATCGTTGCCCAAGCCGATGGTATTGCAATTTGTTATGCCTAACCGCTGATTTAGAGCATCAAGGGCAGTGCCTTTGTTTACGTTTTTGGCATATGCCTCAATCCAAATTGTCTTGTGATTAATCGGCGATGTCGCCCTTATGATGCTGAATTTATCCGAGAGCTTGTCAAATATTTTTATTTGGCTTTCGTCCTCAATTATACTCACAATCCGTGATGCCGTTCCGAGATTTTCAATTTTGCTTATCGGATTTATATAGCTTGCGTACTCGCAATTTAGTTTGTCGAAATCAGAATTTTTGGAAGCAAAACGCTCATAAAAATAATGATGCCCGTAAGGCTCCGGCTGTCGAATTTGATAGTCAATTTTGTTTTTACGCAGAAACTGTGCGATGTCTTGCACCTGATTTGCCTCAATGCTTTTATCAAGTATAACTTCCTCTGTGTTAAAGTCAATGACGAAAGCACCTGAACATAAAACAAGAAAATCTACCGGTATTTTTTCGGGGATAGCTTTTTTAAAAGAATAAAATGACCGCCCCGTTGCTATCGTTCTGATGATGCCTTTTTTGCCAAGTTCAGTTAAAGTATTGAGGTCTTGCAGAGCAATTTTTTTATCATCATTTAAAATTGTTCCGTCCAAATCACATACAACATGCTTTATTTTCTGCATTATATAACTATCTGTTTATAAATTACTTCCATGTTTTAACTTCCGACTTATTATATTAAATCTTGAATTACACTTTTTATTTTGCTCAGTAAATCTTCCGCCTCATTCTTGGTATTTGCCTCGGTGTATATCCTTATGATAGGCTCGGTGTTTGATGGTCGCAGATGCACCCACGACTTCGGGAAATCGATTTTAACGCCGTCGATGGTATTTATTTCAACGTCGTTTTGGTTTGCGAAATGCTCTTCTATTTTGTTGAGAATTGCCTTTGTATTTATCTCCGGACTGAGGTTGATTTTCGATTTCACCATAACATAATTGGGATATGTGGCTCGCAGTTCAGACATTTTTTTGCCCGATTTCGACAGCAAAGTCAAAAATAAAGCCGTGCCGGTAAGGGCATCTCGCCCAAATCTGATGTCGGGATATATTACGCCTCCGTTGCCTTCGCCACCGATTTTTGCGTTCACTTGCTTCATTTTTGTGGTTACATTTAGTTCGCCCACTGCCGAGCTGTGATATTCCACGCCGTGTTTTTCGGCTATGTCTCGCAAGGCTCTCGACGACGACAAATTGGATACTGTCGGCGATTTTACGTGTTGCAAAACATAATCGGCAACGGCAACGAGGGTGTATTCCTCGCCAAACATTTCGCCATTTTCAGATATGAAAGCAAGGCGGTCGGCATCGGGGTCTACCGCAATTCCGAGATGGGCATTTTCATTTTTTACGGTCTCTTTAAGTTGCGTAAGATTTTGAGAAAGCGGTTCGGGATTATGGGCAAAATTGCCGTTTGGCGTTCCGTTTATCACAATTACATCATCAACGCCGAGCTTTTTGAGAAGTTCCGGAATGGCAAAACCGCCCACCGAATTAATGCCGTCTACCACAATTTTATATTTTTGCTCTTGAATTGATTGCTTGTCTACCAGCCTGTCATTCAGGATTATATC
>PDWI01004126.1_pt1 | contig 19804 bp, 17 predicted proteins | sample 1430891 | NCBI WGS metagenome assembly PDWI01 (sample SAMN01162508, study PRJNA174530) | Oral metagenome, whole genome shotgun sequencing project. | biome: Marine environment; feature: Marine mammal; material: Swab sample of the gingival sulcus; isolation source: swab sample of gingival sulcus...
TCCTATAAATCCTCCTCCAACAACGACAAAGTCATTTGCTTTTTCTGCTTTTGCAATGATTTTATCCATATCAGGAATATTTCTCAACGTAAAAATACGTTCAGATTCTATACCGTCGAATGGTGGTTTGATAGGATTAGCTCCTGGAGAAAGTAAAAGTTTGTCGTAAGATTCTTCGTAAGTTTCGCCAGTGTTTACATTTTTTACAGCGATTTTTTTATTGTCTTTATCTATTTTGACAACTTCCGAAAGCACTCGTACATCTAGATTGAATCGGTCTTTTAAACTTTTAGGGGTTTGTAATAATAAAGAGTCTCTTTTTTCAATCGTTCCTCCAATATGATATGGAAGTCCGCAGTTAGCAAAACTTACAAATTCACCTCTTTCAAAAACAATTATTTCATTTTCTTCGCTTAACCTTCTCAATCGTGTTGCAGCAGTAGCTCCTCCTGCGACACCTCCTATGATTACTATTTTCATCTGTTTATTTTTATTGTTTTTTATTTGTTAGATGTTACCTTTGATATTAAAAATAATTATTCCATTGTATGTTAATAATTATTTTTAATATGTCGGTTTCATCTGTTCATTTTTATAATTGATACTACTCAAAATCGAGTAATATTTCGAGTAACAAAGTTAGGGGGAGTATTTTAGATGAGAGTAACAATAGTTACTTTTCAATAATTTTATCCTTTTTGATAGTGCTTCCGTTTTTGACGGCCTTATAATTTTCATAACAAGCTAAAATAGCTTCTATAAGCTGTAAATCACTTGCTTTTTTTATGAAATGTTCAGAATAATTACATTGATTCAGGAGTTCGTTGAACTCTTTTGGAGTCATTTTTAGATATTCTAGCATTAATTCTCTATCAACTTTTTTATCCATCAAAGCTCGTAGCTCATCATCGTGGCTTAATTTTTTTAATTTTCGGAGTTGTTTTGGTTCACTTCCGAATAAATTATAAACAAAATCAATAGGATGGAATACTGCAGCTAAAGGTGAAGAGTAGTCAGCTTTTTTAGGTTTACCTATTTCATAAGTTTGAGGGAGTCCGTTGATGTGAACTCTTACGTGCTTGTCTTTTGGTATATTTTTGATGTCAATTTCGAGTATTCCGATAAGTTGATGTGATTTTACGACAACTTCCTCTAGTTCTTCTACTTTTTTGTGAAGTTCTATGGCTAGTTTATTTCCTTTTAAAAGATCTTTTGTAATATGTAATTTTATGGATTGGTATCCTAAGTAAGAAATATAAATAGTGTCATTGGATTTTGCACCAATATCAAACGCTCCGTCATTGTCAGTTGCTGTTCCTCTTAGGGAGGTTAAATTGAAAATATTAGCACCTACCAACGGTTTCTTTTCTTCAAAATCAGTAATTGTACCGTTTAGGGTGACAGGTTCATCCTGTGCCTGAACTCCCAAAGACAATAATAAAACACCAATTATAAAAATACGTCGTATCATATTGCAATGATAGTAATTATTTTTCAAAATAAAGTGTTAAAAAGAAAACACCTCCAAAATTTATTTTATCTAAAAGTTGGAGGTGTTCTTATTTATTTTGAAAGATGGGTTTTACCATCTTATTTTGTGCATAGCTCCTCCTGCTAGAGAGCCGTCTATGTAAACAGTTAATTCTGTAAATCCTTGTTTCATAGCTCCTTTTGTAACGTTTACAAAATCTACAACTTCCTGTTCTTCTCCTTCATAATCAAATTCGATTTTGTTACTATACATTACTTTATCTCCAGTGCTAAGTTCCATTGTACCTTTGTTGATACCAACTACTTCACCATCTTTGTTTTTGATTTGAATATAAGCAGTTTTTTTACCTTTACTGGTAATCATGTTTTTTTGAACAAAAAAACTTACTCTGATGGACTCTATCCTACTTGAACGAGAGGTAGTTACTAGTTTTCCAGTACTTCTCCTTTTCAAGGTTGTTATCGTGAATTTATCTGCTTTAAGTACAGACCCAACAGTTATTTTACCTTCTAATTCATAATTTTTCTTTGTTAAACTTTCAATTCTTGATTGATGTTGTTCTACCTTTTTCTTTTCTCTTTCTAAGTTCAAAGACAAAGATTGATTAACTGTTCGGAGAGAATCATTTTTTCTGAATAAGCGTTGGTTTAACACTTTTAAATTAGCTATTTGTTTTCTGTATTTTTTTATCAAACGATAATTTACTTTTTTCAAGTTTTTTACCGAGTCTCTTAGTAATAATATTCGGTCTCTTTCTACTTCTAATTCAGTTGACAAAGAAGTGTTTTTAGAAATAGCATCCTCGTATTTTACAATCATATCATCTAAGTTAGAGGCGATTTCTTCTTTTTCTTGCTTGATTTCATTGGTGATTTTATCGTGTTCTTTTTTAGCTTGTAATGCGTATATTCCAATGCCGATCAGACCCAATGAAAGGATTGCAATAGCAATCCACCACCACAATTTATTTGTTTTAGTATCCATAATTTTGTTATAATTTACTGCAAAAATATAAAATAATAACTGATAAAGTATTTTTTTATTGTATTTTTGAGCATAATGATACTTCAAGGCCTTTTTAATTTATTTTTTCCTAGGTGCTGTGTTTGTTGTGGTAATGATATTGGCAGTTCAGAAGAACCTGTTTGTTTATCTTGTCAAAACAAACTTCCTTATACAGACTTTTCAGAAAATCCTAATAATGATTTAGAACAATTATTTGTCGGACGAATTCCTTTGCAAGCGGGAACGGCTTTGTTTTACTTTAGAAAAGAGGGAAAAGTACAGCAATTGATTCATCATTTGAAGTACAAAAAACGGCAAGAAATAGGGAACTTCGCTGGTAAGTTAATTTGTGGTAAAATCGTTGAAAGTCAACGTTTTTCAACTGTTGATGTGATTATTCCTGTTCCTTTGCATCCTGAAAAACAACAAAAAAGAGGATATAATCAGTTGTCTCTGTTTGGTGAGACTTTATCAAAAAAAATTGGAGTCCCTTATGTTGATAATATTCTCAAAAGGGTTGTTAATAATGTTTCTCAAACAAAAAGAAAGAAAATAACTCGTTGGGAGAATGTTGCAGATGTATTTTTTGCAGAGCCTTCAGATTGTTTAAAAGGAGCTCATATACTTTTGATAGACGATGTGATTACTTCAGGGGCGACTTTAGAGTCCTGTTATTTGGTTTTGAAAAACAGAGGTATTGCCAAAATTAGCATTGCGTCAATTGCTTTTGCAGAACGGTTTTAAATTAAGGAGTTTTTTTTGATTGCTTAAAATTTTGAATACTTTTGCACCTATGTTTCAACTAGGAAAAACAATCGTTTCGGAAGATATTCTTGAGAAAGAATTTGTATGTAATCTTTCATCTTGCAAAGGTATATGTTGCGTAGAAGGGGAGGCAGGAGCTCCATTGGATGAAGATGAATTAAGTACTTTGATGGATATTTATCCCAAAGTAAAGCCTTTTCTTAGAAAAGAGGGGATAGAAGCTATAGAGGATCAAGGGCTTTATGTTTATTATGAGGGAGAATATGAAACACCTCTCATAGATGGTAGGGAGTGTGCGTATGCTATTTTTGACAATGGTTTTGCTCTTTGCGGTATTGAAAAAGCCTATCGTGAAGGAATTATTGATTGGAAAAAGCCTATCTCTTGTCATTTATATCCGATACGAATTATGGAATATAGTGAGTTTTCTGCGGTAAATTACCATAAGTGGCCTATTTGTGATGATGCTTGTACGCTAGGAGAGGAGTTGAAAGTTCCTGTTTATAAATTTACAAAAGAATCCTTAATTCGAAAATTTGGAGAGGATTGGTATAGTGAGCTAGAGGCAATAGCAGAGGATCACAGAAAGGGTAAGTCTGAGTAATTGGTTTTCAAAATTTCTTTTGAACATTCCGTTTATTTTCTTTATTAAAAAAATGTGCACTTGTAATCAGAGGGTTACTGTTGTAATACTTTTATAACAACCTTTTTATTGGATTTAATCTTAATAAGGTTTATATTTGCCCAATGAATTTAATTACAACACCTCATTGTACAACTTATCCAATAGGTTTTCCTATGGATACGGATATACTTCTTTTCGGTAAAAAAAAGTGTTGTAAGAAATACAAGAAAAAGGGTAAGAAATTTTGTAAGAAATGCCCTCTTAAAAAATAATTACTGTCGTTGTCTTACAGCCTCGTACAAAAACGCTCCACAAGCAACAGATACATTCAATGATTCTATTTCACCTAGTAATGGTAATTTAGCTTTTTGGTCAACCATTTTTAAAATGGAATGATGAATTCCTTTGTCCTCTGAACCCATTATGATAGCTGTATCCTGTGTGAAATCAACGTTATATAATGTGTTTTCAGTTTTTTCGGTAGCAGCAACTAATTGTATTTCCGCTTCTTGCAATTGAAATATAGCGTCCTTGATATGAGCTACTTTACAGATTGGAATCTTAAATGCAGCTCCTGCTGAAGTCTTAATAGTGTCGGCATTTACGGGTGCATTTCCTTGTTGAGGAACAATAATTGCTGTTACACCTGTACATTCTGCTGTACGAATAATTGCTCCGAAATTTCGGACATCAGATATCCTGTCAAGTAATAAATACAAAGGTTTTTTGTCTTTATTCTCTTGGAGAACGGCGTCCAAATCAGCAAAGGAGATGGCTGTTGTTTGAGCAACTACTCCTTGATGATTTCCGTTTTTAGACAATCGATTCAATTTCTCTATAGGAACAAAACTGGTTGTTATGTGTTTTGCTCTTAATAATTGGTGTAATTCAGAAAATAAAGCTCCTGAAAGCCCTTTTTGCAAATAAACTTTTTCAACTGTTTTGCCGGTATTTATAGCCTCTATAACCGCTCTAATACCAAATATTTTTGTTCCCTTTTCCATAGGGTACAAAAGTATAACATATATTTGAATTTTAGCCTTTTATTTTTTTGAATCTGTCATCTCCTCAAATCCAGCAATGATTTCGTCAATGATTTCAGGATTTAAAAGAGTAGAGGTGTCGCCTAAATTAGCCGTGTCTTTATGAACGATTTTTCTCAAAATTCTACGCATAATTTTTCCACTTCTCGTTTTAGGTAATTTGGATACAAACTGAATTTTGTCCAGTTTAGCAATAGGTCCAATGTGTTCTGCGATGAGTTCATTGACTTCTTTTCTTACATTATTTCTATCTCTGTATTCTCCAATTTCTTTTAGAATAACAAATCCATAAAGGGCATTTCCTTTGACATCGTGAGGATAACCAACGATTGCCGATTCTGCAACGGCAGGGTGCTCGTTGATAGAATCTTCAATAGGAGCCGTTCCTAAATTATGTCCTGAAACGATAATGACATCGTCCACACGTCCTGTGATACGGTAATAGCCAACTTCATCTCTTTTGGCTCCGTCGCCAGTAAAATAGCAATTTGGATATGCTGTAAAATAAGTATTTTTATAGCGTTCGTGGTCATTCCAAATAGTTCGTGCCATAGACGGCCAAGGATATTTGATACATAATTTTCCATCGACTTGTATTCCTTTGATTTCTTGCCCATCATCGTCCATTAAAACAGGTTGGATTCCTGGTAATGGTAGGGTCGCATAAGTCGGTTTGGTAGGTGTCAAATAAGGAATTGGCGAAATCATAATGCCTCCTGTTTCGGTTTGCCACCAAGTATCCACTATCGGAGTACTTTTATTTCCTACCAAGTCGTTATACCAATGCCAAGCATCGTCGTTAATCGGTTCTCCTACAGAGCCTAATACTTTTAGTGATGATAAATCGTGATTTTCAACATAAGAGGTGTTTTCTTTTGCTAAAGCACGAATTGCCGTTGGTGCGGTGTAGAATTGTGTTACTTTGTGTTTTTCAACGACCTGCCAAAATCTTGAATAATCAGGGTATGATGGCACTCCTTCAAATAATACGGTTGTCGCTCCATTTGCCAAAGGTCCATATAAGATGTATGAATGTCCTGTAATCCAGCCAATGTCTGCGGTGCACCAATAAATATCCCCTGTTTTGTAGTTGAATACATTTTTAAATGAAAAAGCGGTGTAAACCATATATCCTGCTTGGGTATGCACCATTCCTTTTGGGTTTCCAGTGGAGCCAGATGTGTACAAAATAAATAATGGGTCTTCAGCGTCCATAATTTTTAATTCACAAAAATCATCTGCTTGGTCTGTTAGTGGTTGTAACCACACATCTCTTCCCTCGACCATATTGATATCTGAGTTGATGCGTTTAACGACTAATACATCTTTTACACAAGGACATTCCTCCAATGCCTCATCTACGATTTCTTTTAAATCAATTGTTTTACTTCCTCTGAAAGAGCCGTCAGAAGTAATGACCATTTTACATTCCGAATCATTGATTCTTGTCGCTAAAGCGGTAGAAGAAAATCCTGCAAAAACGACCGAGTGAACCGCTCCAATTCTGGCACAGGCCAAAACCGAAAATGCTAATTCAGGAATCATAGGTAAGTAAATACATACCCTATCGCCTTTCTTTATTCCCTTTGATTTCAATACGTTTGCCATTTTGCAAACTTGTTTGTGAAGTTCGTTATAGGAAATGTGCTGAGCCTCTTCGTTAGGGTTGTTAGGCTCAAAAATAATCGCTGTTGTGTCTCCTCTTTTTGATAAATGACGGTCAATGCAATTTTCTGTAATATTCAATTTCGCATCCACAAACCATTTAACATTTGCTTTTTCGGGTTGATGTTCTAATACTTTTGTCCATCTTTTTTGCCATACAAAATGTTCTTCGGCTATTTCTTCCCAAAAGAGTTCAGGGTCTCTTACTGATTTTCGATATACCTGGAAGTATTCCTCTAAAGATTTTAGGCTATAATTACTCATTGTTATAGTTGTTTTTCGTTAATAAAAAGTTGTTTGTATGGCGATAAATATAATAAAAATATTTGTTAATTGCATTTTTCAGTGTTTAAAAGATATAAAGTAGAATATTTGTTAAAATGGAATTTCTAAAAATACACCATATATTATAATATCCAACTTCCTCCTTTGCATTCTAAATAAAATCCGTACTTTTGCACCCACAAAAAGCAAAGAGTATATGCAATCGCAAAAAAAAGTGGCTTTCTACACGCTCGGCTGTAAACTGAATTTTTCTGAAACTTCTACTATTGCGCGAAGTTTTGAAAATGAAGGGTTTAAGCGAGTGAGTTTTGATGAAAAGGCAGACATTTATGTAATTAATACTTGTTCGGTAACGGACAATGCAGACAAACGATTTAAAACAATTGTGCGTTCTGCATTGAAACAGAATCATCGAGCATTTTTAATTGCAGTGGGTTGTTATGCTCAATTGAAACCAGCAGAATTGGCAAATATTGACGGTGTTGATTTGGTTTTGGGTGCTACCGAAAAATTTAATGTAACGGCATATCTCAACGATTTAGCCAAAAATGAAGTAGGACGTATCCACTCTTGTGAAATTGAGGAGGCTGATTTTTACGTTGGTTCATACTCTATTGGTGATCGAACGAGAGCCTTTCTGAAAGTTCAAGATGGTTGTGATTACAAATGTACTTATTGTACCATTCCTTTGGCAAGGGGAATTTCGAGAAGTGATACATTAGAAAATGTACTGAAAAACGCTTACGAAATTTCTAAAAAAGGCATCAAGGAAATTGTACTAACAGGCGTAAATGTAGGTGATTATGGAAAAGGGGAGTTTGGAAACAAACACCACGAACACACGTTTTTTGATTTGGTACAAGCCTTAGACGAAGTGGAGGGAATTAAGCGATTGAGAATTTCATCAATTGAGCCGAATTTACTTAAAGATGAAACGATTGAATTTGTGAAAAACTCTAAAACTTTCGTTCCGCATTTCCACATTCCTTTGCAAAGTGGTAGTGATACGATTTTGCGAAAAATGAAACGTCGTTATTTAAAGAGAATTTATACGAATAGGGTAACTCGAATTAAGGAATTGATGCCTGATGCTTGTATTGGTGTCGATGTTATCGTAGGTTTTCCAGGTGAAACAGAGGAACTGTTTTTGGAGACTTATAACTATTTGAGTGAAATGGATATTTCGTATTTGCACGTATTTACCTATTCAGAACGCCCAAATACAGAGGCGATAGAAATGGGTGGAGTCGTTCCTGCAAAAGTGCGAAACAAGCGAAGTAAAATGTTACGAGGACTTTCGGTGAAAAAGCGTAGAGCCTTTTATGAAAGTCAGTTGGGTAACGAATTAACGGTACTTTTCGAGAGTGAAAATAAAGAAGGATATATCCACGGATTCACAGAAAATTATGTGAAGGTGAAAACGCCTTGGAATCCAGAGTTAATCAATACTTTACATCGAATAAAATTGACGAAAATCGACGAAGACGGCATTGTTCGTTTTGATTGGGTTTCAACCGATAAAGAATTAGAAATGAACGAAGAACAACTGATTTTCAGCCTATGATTTTTGATTTAAAAACCACAGATAAGGATACTAAAGCGAGAGCAGGAGTTATTACCACTGACCACGGAACCATAGAAACGCCTATTTTTATGCCAGTGGGAACGGTTGGAACGGTGAAAAGTGTACATCAATCTGAATTGAAGGATGAGATTAATCCTGATATTATTTTAGGGAATACCTATCATTTGTATTTACGACCTACAACGGATATTTTGGAACAGGCTGGAGGACTTCATAAATTTATGAATTGGGATAGAAATATCTTGACAGATAGCGGTGGTTATCAAGTGTATTCTTTGGCTGAAAGACGAAAAATAACGGAGGAGGGAGTTAAATTTCAGAGCCATATCGACGGTTCGTATCACTTTTTTTCGCCAGAAAGCGTGATGGAAATTCAGCGAAGTATTGGTGCGGATATTATTATGGCATTTGATGAGTGTCCCGCTGCTCAGTCATCATATACGTATACCAAAAACTCTATGGAAATGACACATAGATGGTTGAAACGCTGTGTGGCTCATTTAGAAAAAGTACCACCAAAGTATGATTACAATCAGTCTTTATTTCCAATTGTGCAAGGAGGAGTTTTTAAAGATTTACGAAAACAATCTGCTGAATTTATTTCTGAAATAGGTGCAGATGGAAATGCTATTGGAGGATTGTCCGTAGGCGAACCAGCCGAAGTAATGTATGAAATGACCGATTTGGTTTGCGATGTTTTACCAAAGGATAAGCCTCGTTACTTAATGGGAGTGGGAACACCTATCAATATTTTGGAAAACATTGCTTTGGGTGTGGATATGTTCGATTGCGTAATGCCAACTCGAAATGCGAGAAACGGAATGTTATTCACGGCTCACGGTACAATTAATATCAAAAATAAGAAGTGGGAAAATGACTTTTCTCCTATTGATGAAATGGGAATTACTTTTGTAGATACGATGTATTCCAAAGCCTATTTACGTCATTTATTTGCATCGAAAGAGTTATTAGGGAAGCAAATTGCCTCTATTCATAATCTTGGATTTTATCTGTGGTTAGTGCGAGAAGCGAGAAAACATATTTTAGACGGTACTTTTTCTACTTGGAAAACGCAAATGGTCAATCAAATGAACAAACGCTTATAGAAATTGAAACTATTAGATAAGTACATATTAGGTAAATATTTCAAAACATTGATATTGGTAATCTCTCTATTGTTGCCGATTACGATTGCTATTGATGTTGCCGAAAAAGCCGATAAATTCATACGAACAGGGTTGCCTTTGAGTGTGATTATAAGAGATTATTACCTTAATTTCGTTTTGTTTTTCGGAAATACTTTTTTGCCTTTAGCACTTTTTATAGCGGTGATATTTTTCACTTCTCAAATGGCGAATAACACGGAAGTAATAGCGATTCATTGTGCAAAAATTTCTTTTAAACGCTTTTTAAAACCTTATATGATTGGTGCGACGGTTGTGGCTATTTTTGCTTTGATGATGAATCATTTTATCGTTCCAAGAGGAAATAAAACTTTAGAGGCGTTTACCAGAAAATATATCAAGCATAAAAGTTCGGGGAGTAGATATTTATACGACTGTAATTTGCAGTTAGAGCCTAATCATTACGTTTATATCAAAAGTTTTTACGTAGATAAAGACAAGGGTTATAATTTTTCTTTCGAAAAATATGATAATGAGGTTTTGAAATACAAACTTTTGTCTAATACAATACAATGGAATAAGAAAGATAGTACTTTTACCTTGATTGACGTCAAGAAGAGATACGTTGGGAAAACCAATGATAGTATCGTTTCGTTGCAAAAAATGGATACGATTTTTAATTTCACTCCAAAAGATTTAGTTTCAGTGGATTATTTGGCTAAAGAAATGACTTCTGACAAATTGTACAGTTACATCAAACGAGCAGAAAAAAGAGGAGTTAATAATTTGAATACTTTTTGGGTAGAATTGCACAAACGAACAAGTTTGCCTATTTCTGCCTATATTTTAACGATTATCGCTGTTGTTCTTTCTTCTCGAAAGAAGCGAGGTGGAATGGGTATCAATTTGGCTGCTGGAATTACTTTGATGTTTATTTACATTTTCTTTTTAAAAGTCGGCGAAGTATTAGGAGCAGGAGCAGAGGCGTATCCGTTGTTATCCGTTTGGCTACCTAATTTTATTTTTGGAATTTTAGCCTTATACCTTTTCCTTAGAAATGCAAAAAAATAAGTTTGAAAACTATATACAACTTCATTTATTAGTTTTTATTTGGGGTTTTACGGCAATATTGGGTGCTTTAATTCATTTGGATGCTCTGCCTTTGGTTTGGTATCGAATGCTTATTGCGGTTGTTTTTATAGGATTGTATTTTATTGTAACCAAAAAATCCTTTCGAACTGATTCTCGTTCTTTGATGAAGTTTTTATTAACTGGTGTTCTTATTTCCCTGCATTGGCTTGCGTTTTTTCACGCTATAAAAGTGTCAAATGTATCGATTACACTTGCAATGTTAAGCACAGGGGCTTTGTTTACATCTTTTATCGAACCGTTGTTTTTCAAACGAAAAATTGACCCTTTGGAAATTCTTTTTGGATTGATTATTGTCGCAGGTTTGATGATTATTTTCAAGGTAGAAAGCGGTTATACGGAGGGAATTATTTTCGCTCTAATTGCCTCCTTTTTGTCTGCTCTATTTTCTGTGCTGAGCGGACTTTATGTCAAAGAATATCCACCTCAAACTATTTCCTTTTATCAAATTTTCTTTGGGGTTTTGAGTATTACGGTTTACTTGTTTGTTACAGGAAGTTTTACAAGTGATTTTTTCGTTTTGACTACTTCTGATATTGTTTATTTACTTATTTTAGGAGGAATTTGCACGGCTTATCCTTTTATCGTTAGTATGAAATTAATGAGATATATCACGCCTTATACAATGCTATTAACCATTAACTTAGAGCCTGTTTATGGAATTATTTTGGCAGTTCTAATCTTTGGCGAAAAGGAAAAAATGAGTACGCAGTTTTATTTGGGAGCCATTATTATTTTATTAACGGTAGTTGTGGAGGCTGTTGTAAAACATCGGAGAAAGAAACGGTTGGAAAACAAGAAATTGACACGATTGAAACAATGAATTTTGTTTAAGTTTAAAAATAAATCGTAATTTTACACACATCAAAACAATACTATGTCAAAAATTCTAAATAACGGGCAAATTGCACATAAAACAAGGCGTATTGCCTATCAAATTTACGAGGATAACAATAATGAATCTGAAATAGTCATTGCTGGAATTGTCGGTAACGGCTATGTTTTCGCCAAAAGAATTGTTGCTATTCTCAACGAAATAACCTCTACAAAAGTAACATTATGTCAACTTACGATGGATAAATCGAATCCTTTAAAAGAGGCAATTACTGATATCGATTCTAGTGTTTATCAAAACAAATCGTTAGTTTTAGTAGATGATGTTTTGGATTCTGGTACAACATTGATGTATGGTATCAAACACTTTTTGAATGTGCCTTTAAAGAAATTCAAAACAGCTGTTTTGGTCAATAGAAACCACAAAAAATACCCTGTAAAAGCCGATTATAAAGGAATTTCACTATCTACTTCTTTGGAAGAACACATTTCTGTCGTGTTTGGCGAAAAGGAGTCCTTTGCGGTATTAGAATAGTGTAACGAGTTTAGAGTTCGGAGTTGTGAGTTTAGAGTTTTGCTCTGAAAAATCCTTTTCCGCATTTGTGTATCTAACAAAATTGTAATAGGTTTGCGACTTATCTAATTTAGAAAATTATTTATGGAAGTTTTTATAAAAGCATCACAATTCATTTTAAGTTTATCATTATTAATCGTTTTACACGAATTAGGGCATTTTATCCCCGCAAAATTATTTAAAACGAAAGTCGAAAAGTTTTATTTATTTTTCGATTATAAATTTTCACTTTTTAAGAAAAAAATAGGCGAAACTGTTTATGGAATTGGTTGGATTCCGCTTGGAGGTTATGTGAAAATTGCTGGAATGATTGACGAAAGTATGGATACGGAGCAACTTAAGAAACCAGCACAACCTTGGGAATTTCGTTCAAAACCAGCGTGGCAACGATTGATTATTATGTTAGGTGGTGTGATTGTCAATTTTCTATTAGGAATTTTGATTTACATCGGAATCACATTTTATTGGGGGACAGACTATGTGTCTTCTGATGGTGTTAAAAATGGATTTGCTGTACATGAAAGTTTCCAAAAATATGGTTTTAAAAATGGTGATAAAATTCTTTCTGTTAACGGTAAGCCTTTTGAAAATGTTATAGAAATCAATAAGCATTTATTCCTTAGAGATGTTTCTTCTGTTGAGGTTGAGCACGTTGATGGTGCAAAAGAGCAAGTTAAACTTCCAGAAGATATTGGAAAAACGATGTGGCAAAATGGTGTAATGAAACCATTTCAAGTTCGTTTTCCTTCTGTTTTAGATAGTGTTTTTAAGGATACGCCAGCCGATAAAATAGGTTTACAAAAAGGCGATGTCCTTCTTGCTATTAATGGTGAAAAAACACCTTATCAAAACGAATTTATAGAAAAAATTAAAGTTGCAAAAGGGGCTGTAAATCTTACATTCCAAAGGAATGGAGCAGTAGAAACGGTTGAAATTACACCAAAAGAGGGGAAAGTCGGAATTGCTTTTGCGACTAAAGACGCTGTAAAAATACAGCACAAAGACTATTCGTTAGGTGAGAGTATTGTAAAAGGAAATGATTTGGCTATTAACACATTAACGGATTATATTTCTCAGTTTAAGTATGTATTTACTAAGAAAGGTGCAACAAGTTTAGGAGGATTTATTTCTATTGGAAAAATATTTCCATCGCAATGGAATTGGCAAGCCTTTTGGTCAATCACAGCCTTTTTGTCTATTATGCTTGGTTTTATGAACTTGTTACCTATTCCTGCTCTTGACGGAGGACACGTAATGTTCACTTTGTATGAGATGATTTCAGGAAGAAAGCCAGGCGATAAATTTTTAGAATACGCTCAGATTGCGGGATTTGTATTCCTTTTGGCTCTTTTATTATTTGCCAACGGTAACGACATTGTGAAACTTTTTAGTTAATCAGTTTTGGCAAAAAAGTCGGTTACTTCTATAGATGATGTGAAAAGAGATTTGGCTCGTTTTTGTGCTTATCAAGAGCGATGCCACCGAGATGTTGAGAAAAAATTAGCGACCTATCATCTCATTCCGCAAGTGGAGGAAGAAATTACACTTTATCTGTTGCAAAACAATTTCCTAAATGAGGAACGATTTGCTAAAAGTTTTGTTTTAGGAAAATTGAATGTCAACAAATGGGGGCGAAAAAAAATTGAATACCAATTAAAAGGAAAAGGGGTTTCCAGCAGGAATATCGAACTTGCCTTGGGTGCTATTGATGAAGAAAACTACAAGGAGATTTTACTGGCTATCGCCACCAAAAAAGCCTCTTCTATCAAGGAGCAAAACTCTTATCAGAAACGAGCAAAACTCACTCGACACTTACAATCTAAAGGCTTTGAAACGGAGTTGATTATAGAAGTTTTGCAGGAAATAATCCCTTTCTAAACATTCAAAACACCTCAAATCCCTTTTTAGTTAAAGATTGTTCTTTTAAATACTTGTGTATCTACAAAGATTGTAATATTTTCGCAGAAAATTTGGTAAATGACATTTTGGACGTCTGTTTCTCGGGTTATTTTAAGAAAGCGATATGCTATTTTGACGGCAATATTGCTGATAACTCTGTTGTTGATTAATCAGACTAAATACATTCATTTATCTTATGCTGAGGCGAATTTACTGCCTGAACATCACGAAATTAACTTGCAATACAATCGTTTTTTAGATGTTTTTGGAGAAGAAGGGAATTTAATCGTCGTAGGAACGAACGATAAAGACCTTTTTACTCCTAAAAAAATGAAAGGCTGGAATCGTTTTTTTGAAACATTAAAAACGTATGACGAGGTTGATTTTACGCTCTCTTTTTTAGATATTCAAACGCTGAAAAAGAACGACACAACGCATCATTTTGACCTCGTCCCCTTAGCGACAAAAGTTCCAAAAACAAAAAGTGAATCAATTGCTCTGCAAAAAGAATTGACAGAGAATTTGCCTTTTTACGAACATATTCTTTACAACAAAGAAAATGGGGCGTTTCGTTCGTTACTTTATTTGAAAAAAGATATTGTAAACACTCCTATCCGAAGAGATTTTGTGCTTAATGAGTTAAATCCGCTCATTAAAAAGATTGAAAAAGAGTATGATATTGATTTGCACGTTTCAGGACTTCCGTACGCTCGCACGATGAATTCGAAAAATATTGAGCGAGAAATTAGCCTGTTTTTAGGTTTGGCATTACTTGTAACAGCTCTTATTTTCTTTTTCTTTTTTAGGTCGTTTATTGCCACCTCTGTAACGCTTTTTGTCGTTATGATTGGTGCGATTTGGGCATTTGGATTTATTGGACTTTTCCGTTATGAAATAACAATTCTTACGGCACTTATTCCGCCTTTGATTATTGTTATCGGAGTTCCTAATGCGATTTTTCTAATCAATAAATATCAACAAGAAATAGAAAAACACGGCAATCAAGCAAAGTCACTATTTCGTGTTATTTCTAAAATAGGAAATGCGACATTACTAACGAATTTTACAACGGCACTTGGTTTTTCAACGTTCATATTTACAGACAGTTCGCTAATGAGAGAGTTTGGAATTATTGCGTCTATCAGTATTTTAGGGATTTTTCTATTGGCTTTGTTGCTAATCCCTATTTTGTACAGTATTCTTCCTGTTCCAAAAGAAAAACACTTAAAACACTTTAAGAAAAACTGGATTTTGTCTATTGTGAAATTTATGGAGCGTACTGTAAGACACCACAGAAGAGCAGTTTATGCTGCAGTTATGATACTTTTCGTCGTTAGTGTTGTTGGGGCGACTTTGATGAAGATTTCAGGAAGTTTGACCGAAGATATGCCTCGAGAGAAAAACTTTGCAAAAGATGTTTTCTTTTTTGAAAAGAACTTTGGAGGTGTGATGCCTTTGGAAATATTAGTCGATACAAAAAAGCCAAAAGGAGTACTTAAATTATCGATTATCAAGCGAATAGAACAGATTAATAAAAAAATAGCAAACATTCCAGAGTTGTCGTCGCCTATTTCCGTTGCGAAATTCGTAAAATACACCAAACAGGCATTTTACAATGGAAATACGTCTTTCTATCAACTCCCTAACGGACAAGAGAAGAGTTGGATTTTGTCTTACTTACAGAAATCCAAAAATTCAATGAATTTACTTTCTAATTTTGTGGATAAAACGGGGAGATATGCTCGGATTACGACCTTTATGAAAGATATTAACGTATCTAAAATGGAGCGTATTGAAAGCGATTTGCAAAAGGAAATAGACCGTTTATTTCCTTCTCAGAAGACGACAGTTACCTTTACGGGAAAAGCCTTAGGTTTCTTAAAAGGAACGCCATTTTTGATTGATAATTTGATTACTTCATTGTCTTTGGCTGTGTTAGTTGTCGCAATTATTATGTTATTGCTATTTAGGTCTGTGAAAATGGTTGTAGTATCGTTGATTCCCAATTTGTTACCTCTTTTAGTAACCGCTGGACTAATGGGGTATTTAGGTATTCCTTTAAAGCCCTCGACTATTTTGGTATTTAGTATTGCTTTTGGTATTTCGGTGGACGACACGATTCATTTTTTGGCAAAATATCGACAAGAATTGAGATTAAAATCACATACTGTTAAGCAGTGTGTTTATCGCTCACTTCGAGAAACAGGCGTTAGTATGTTTTACACGTCTATCGTATTGTTCTTTGGATTTTTGGTGTTTACAGCCTCAGGATTTGGCGGAACAATCGCCTTAGGAGGTTTGATTTCCGTTACGTTATTGGTTGCAATGGTTACTAATTTGGTTTTGTTACCTTCTTTGTTATTGACGTTTTTTAGCAAAGAAAGTCGTTAAGATAGATTTGAATAATGCTGTAAAATCAGATATAATCCACCAGCGATAATTGCTCCAACTAAAGGGGCTACCACAGGAATCCAAGCGTAACTCCAATCACTTTTTCCTTTAAAAGGGAGTAAAGAATGTAAAATACGAGGGGCTAAATCACGAGCAGGATTAATGGCGTAGCCAGTAGTTCCTCCTAACGAAAGTCCGATTACCCATACTAAAATGGCAACTGGTAAAGCACCTATTGAGCCTAAACCTATTTTTGCTGTTCCTAATGTGTTAGATTCGAAAGACGGATTTGTTAGGTAAAAAATGACAAACACTAATACGAATGTTCCGACCATTTCACTAATGAAATTAGAAACAGTATTTCTAATTGCTGGTGCTGTGCTAAAACAGGCTAATTTCTTTTCTTCGCTTTGTGTGATGTTAAAGTGTTTCTTGTACATTATCCATACTAAAAATGCACCTAACATCGCACCTATGAATTGTCCAGAAATATATGAAAGTACATCTGACCAAGCGGTCTTTTCGACAATAGCCAATCCTATCGTTACGGCAGGGTTTAAGTGGGCTCCGCTATAAGGGGCGGCAATAACTACTCCTACAAAAACAGCGAATGCCCAAGCTGTTGTTGTGGCAAACCAACCTAAATCTTCCCCTTTTGTTTGGTCGAGTTTGATATTAGCAACTACACCATTCCCTAAAAGCATTAAAAACATTGTTCCTACGAGTTCTGCTACAAATATTGTGTCTGTCATTTTTCTAAACCTTTATTCTTCCGTCCAATTCTTTGCACATTTTACCGCCTTGTTCCAATAATGGAGCATTTCTTTGACCTTTTCTCGTTCTAATTTTGGTTCAAACTCTCTATCTATTTGCCATTGGCTTTTGATTTCTTCTGTGTCTTTCCAAAAACCAACTGCTAATCCAGCTAAGTAAGCCGCTCCTAAGGCAGTTGTTTCAAGTGTTTTAGGTCGTATGATTTTAAATCCAAATAAATCTGATTGGATTTGCATTAATAAATTACTTGCGGTTGCTCCTCCATCGACACGTAGTTCTACGGTATTTTTTTGAGCATCGGCTTCCATTGCTTTTACGATGTCATACACTTGAAAAGCGATACCCTCTAAAGTGGCTCTTGCAATGTGTCCGTCTTCTGTTCCTCGTGTAATACCGAGAATTGTACCACGAGCATACTGATCCCAGTGAGGTGCTCCTAATCCTGTTAAAGCAGGGACAAAATAGACACCTCCGTTATCTTCAACGGTTTCTGCTAAGCTATTGATTGCGGGAGAAGTTCGTATGATTTTAATGCCATCTCGTATCCATTGAATGGCTGCTCCTCCTATGAATACACTTCCCTCCAATGCATAAGTTGTTTTTCCGTTGATTTTCCAAGCAACGGTAGTCAATAAATTATTGTTAGAATAAACGGCTTTCTCTCCTGTGTTCATTAGTAAAAAACAGCCAGTTCCGTAAGTATTTTTAATCATTCCGGGTTGGGTACACATTTGTCCAAAGAGTGCTGCTTGCTGGTCGCCGGCAATACCTGCAATTGGAATTTTACTAGCAAATAAGGTTGTTGCTGTTTCTCCGTACACTTCGCTACTTTGTTTTACCTCTGGTAACATTGATTTAGGGATGTTAAATAACTTTAATAAATCTTCGTCCCATTCCATTGTTCTAATGTTAAACAAAAGGGTGCGGCTTGCATTGGAGGCATCTGTAATGAACATTTTTCCTCGTGTTAATTTCCATACCAGCCAAGTATCGATTGTTCCAAAACATAATTTTCCTGCTTCTGCTTTTTCTCTTGCTCCCTCTACATTGTCTAAAATCCATTTTAGTTTTGTTCCTGAAAAGTAAGCATCTAGCAAAAGCCCTGTCTTCTTTTTAATCATATCAGCATATCCTGACGCTTTTAGTTCATCGCAGTATTTGGAAGTTCTTCTATCTTGCCAAACAATCGCATTGTAGATAGGTTTGCTTGTTTCTCTATCCCAAACGATGGTAGTTTCTCGTTGGTTAGTGATACCTATAGCTGCGATCTCACGACCTGAAACACCTGCTTTGGCAACTACTTCTGCGGCTACAGACACCTGTGAAGACCATATTTCCTCAGGATTATGTTCTACCCACCCCGGTTTAGGGAATAATTGTTGGAAACTCTTTTGAGAGACATCTACGATTTCTCCGCTGTGATTAAATACGATTGCTCTTGATGAGGTAGTTCCTTGATCTAGGGCTAAAATTAGTTTTTGTTTCATCGCTTTGATACTTTTTAAGGCTATAAATATACGTGATAAATTTTTAATTCTATAAAAAAATAAAAATAGTTGTCATCTGAAACGATAGTTTGAGTTGCAATTAAGAAAGTTCCTAATACTTGAAAGTAGAAAAAAATAAATGCTTTTTGTAGAGAATTTGTGTTGCAATTCTAGTGAAATAGAATGAAGTAAAATTTAATGACTTTATGTATTGACAGGGAAAATAAGACTGATTTATGATTTATTGAAGTATATGAAGTTTGATTAAATTGTTGGTAATAAGTGTGATGTTGTTGTTTTTTGGTATAAGTAAATCTAGAAAAATTACTTTATGAGTGCTTTATTTGTAGTGATATTTGTAATGTATTGATAGTCAGTGTTGGGGTTTTAATTTGTTTGTCCTTAGTTTAAGTGATTAAAAATTTGATAGATAAATAAATAGTTGTATATTTGCACGCTCGTTTTAGGACGAGATGAAGAATAAAAAATTAATTATTAACAAAAAACCGAAGTGTATGAACACATTAAGTTACAAAACGGTATCAGCCAACAATAAAACAGCTAATAAAGAGTGGGTTTTGGTTGATGCAGACGGTCAAGCGTTGGGTCGTCTAGCCTCTAAGGTAGCGAAGTTGATTAGAGGGAAGTACAAAACTAATTTTACACCACACGTAGATTGTGGAGACAATGTAGTAGTAATCAACGCAGACAAAATCAAATTAACTGGTAAGAAGTGGAGCGATAAGTCTTATATTCGCCACACAGGATATCCAGGAGGACAAAGATCGCTAACGGCATCAGAGTTGTTTGCTAAAGAGCCAACAAGACTTGTTGAAAAAGCAGTAAAAGGAATGTTGCCTAAAAATCGTTTAGGTAGTGCCTTATTAAAGAACTTGTATGTATATGCAGGTGAGACGCACGGACAAGAAGCTCAAAAACCAAAAACTATTAACCTTAACGATCTTAAATAATGGAAAGAATACATAAAATAGGTAGAAGAAAAACTGCCGTAGCCCGTGTATATGTGGCAGAAGGTTCAGGTAAAATTACTATCAACAAAAGAGAATTTGAAAACTATTTCACAACTCCAACGTTGCGTTACAAAGT
>PDWI01006474.1_pt1 | contig 19804 bp, 14 predicted proteins | sample 1430891 | NCBI WGS metagenome assembly PDWI01 (sample SAMN01162508, study PRJNA174530) | Oral metagenome, whole genome shotgun sequencing project. | biome: Marine environment; feature: Marine mammal; material: Swab sample of the gingival sulcus; isolation source: swab sample of gingival sulcus...
TGAAAGCTCATGGTTGCCATTCATGGAAAAATGATAGGCAGGTTATGGAGGCTATTATGTGGAAATTACGTACTGGCGCTCCTTGGCGTGATATTCCACATGAACTATGTCCTTGGAAAACAGCTTATAATCGCTTTAATCGCTGGGCAAAGAAGGGATTATGGGAGAATTTTTTTTTGCTTTACGAACAGAAGTTGATAAAGAATGGGTATTCGCAGATGGAAGCTACGTCCGCTGTCACCAACATTCAAGCGGAGCTAGACGAGGAGAACCTAGAGCGACTGGCAAATCTAGAGGTGAAACTACCACAAAAATTCATATTGCCGTCGATTCGTATGGAAACCCGATTGATTTTGAAGTCACTGGGGGTGACGTTCACGACAGTCAAGTTGCAGAACAATTGATTGATATGGTTGGAAATGCAGAATATTTTATTACTGACAAAGGCTATGATGCGGAGTACATTAGAAATAAAGCTAAGCAAAACAACATGACACCAGTTATTCCGAGACGGAAAAATTCAAAGCAACCGAATAAAGACTTTGACCAATATTTGTATCGTTTGAGACATTTGGTTGAAAATGTCTTTGCGAGATTGAAACACTTTCGTAGTATTGCTACTAGATTTGAAAAACTTGCACGTAATTATAAGGCTATGCTGTATATCGCTTGCCTTATCATTCACTGTAAATTAAATTGAGGACACGCCCTAAAAAATGATTTTTGAGAGATTACCATTATTTGTTAAGAAGATATTGTTTTATTTTGCTTCTTGGAAAGTTAATATAGATAGATATAAAGGGAATTATTTTAAATATTTAGATTATTTTAATAATTGGAGTAATAAAAAACAATTAAATTTTGATGCTCCTGAAATTAAGGTTCTTTATGGAGAAATTTATAATAATTTGAGTGATTATCCTATAATTAATAAAGAAATATTAAAAGAGAAAATAGAAAAAACAGATTTTTATAAAAATGTAAAAAAAGACGGAGTTATGCATACAAGTGGCTCTACTGGAGCAGCTTTAACAGTTCCGTATACTAAGGATTTTTTGAGGTATAAGTATGCTTCTTCTTGGTTTTTTAGAGAGGTTAATGGATTAAATAGAACAGTGCCTAATTGCAATTTTACTGGACGAGTTTTATTTGATTTAGATAAAGAGAAGAAACCTTATTGGCTATGGGGAAGTCCGAACTCTCAATTGCTTTTTTCTCAATACCATCTTTCAGTTAAGACTATTTCAGATTATATTGATGCTATGGAGCATTATAAAATAAAATGGGTACATGGATATCCCTCTGTCGTTAGTTATTTTTCTCAACTTGTTGAGGATTGTGGTTTGACTCATAGGTTGCATAATATGAATATTTTAGGGATTTCAGTTAGTTCGGAATCCTTAAGTCAAAATCAGAAAGTGTTAATTGAAAGAGTTTTTAATGCAAAGGTGTTAAATTTTTATGGTCAGGCGGAGAGTGTAGTCGATATTTTTGAGTGTGAAGAGGGACAATTGCATATAAACGAGTTGTTTTCAGAAGTAGAATTGATACCATATGAAAATGATATTTATCATTTAGTAGGTACTCAATTGAATAATAAAAGTTTTCCATTAATTAGATATGACACAGGAGACTTAGTTGAATATAAAGGACGACAAAATTGTAAATGTGGTAGAAAAGGACGAATTGTTGAAAAAATTATAGGAAGAGTAGATGATGTTATCGTTTTAAGAGATGGGAGAAAAATAGGGCGTATAGATCATTTATTTAAAGGTAGTGTTAATGTTGTAGAGGCTCAAGTTGTTCAGTATCAAAAAGGACAAGGTGTTTTTAAAATTGTAAAGAATAAATTTTATGCAAAAGGTGATGAAGAAAATATTTGTAACGAAATAAGAAATAAATTAGGGCATGATTTTGACTATAGAATAGAGTATGTTGATTTTATTAAAAAATCCAAAAATGGCAAATTAAAACAAGTAATTAGTTATGTTCAGTAAATTACAGTTATTATTTAATACAATAAAACATCTTCGGTTTATTCAAATATACTATAGGTTATATTATAAAATAAAATCCATATTACCTATAAGTAATGAGGGAAGTGTTAGTTGTGAAAAAATCTCTTATGGACAGTTTCCTATTTATTTATACAATAGGAACTCTTATATTGCTGACAATACATTTGTTTTTATCAATTTACACCATACTTTTGGAAAAATAGATTGGAATTTTGCTGAAAAAGGAAGACTATGGACATACAATTTAAATTATTTTGATTTTGTCAATCAACAAGATATCAATAGTCATAAAGCACTAGATTTGATTTATGATTTTATTGCCAATTATAAAATATTGAAAGATGGAAAAGAGCCTTATCCTACATCAATTAGGATAATTAATATAATAAAATTTGTTTTAAGGAATAATATAAAAAATGATTTGGTAAATGATTTGATAGCTAAGGATGTTTTTAGGTTGACTAAAAATATTGAGTATCATTTATTAGGAAATCATTTATTGGAAAATGGTTTTGCATTATTATGGGGTGCTTATTATTTTAATCACGAGGGACTTTATAAGCAAGCAAAAAAAATACTGATAAAAGAACTAAATGAACAAATATTACAAGATGGAGGACATTTTGAACAAACACCTATGTATCATAATTTAATGACGTATAGGGTTTTAGATTGTTATAATTTAGTGGTAAATAATGATCTTTTTGATAAAGAATTAAGCGGGTTTTTGAAAAATAAGGCTGAGAAGATACTTTCTTTTTCAAAACAAATGATATTTGATAATGGAGATATTCCTTTGGTGAATGATTCTGCTTTTGGAATTGCACCTACAACAGAACAACTTTTGACTTATGGAGATAAACTGAAATTGAACGTAGAAAGTATTTCTTTGTCAGATAGTGGATATCGGTTTTTGGAAAATGGTAATATTGAATTATTTTTTGATATAGGAAATATTGTCGCCAATTACCAACCGGGACATATTCACGCAGATATTTTTTCTTTTGAATTACATATTAATAAGAGACCTGTTATTGTAGATACGGGTACTTCAACTTACGAAGTGAATGTTACACGATTTTATGAGCGTTCAACAATGGCGCATAATACTGTTTCTGTAAATAAATCAAATTCTATTCAAGTGTGGGCAGGTCATAGAGTCGGTAAACGACCAAATGTGAAAATATTAAAAGATGGGCCTTGTGAGATTGTAGCCTCCCATAATGGTTTTGTTGATTTGTATAAAACAATTCATACTCGTTCTGTTGAAATAGACGCAACAGAAGTTGCGATAAAAGATGATATTCAGGCGAGTAAAGGCGAAGCTTATTTTCACTTTGCTCCTAATGAATTTATTGAAATAAAAGAGAAATTCATAATAGGTAGAGACTTTATGATAATTTTTGAAAATGCCATTTCTATCGTAAAGAGCGAATCTTATTGTGCACGGCAGTTTAATAAAAAAGAAATAATAGATAAGGTTACTGTTTCTTTTGAGAGCAAATTAATATCTAAAATTAGAATAATATGAAAATACTTTATTTAACTTTTTACTTTGAACCTGATTTGAGTGCAGGCTCTTTTAGGAATACAACCTTGGCAAAGGAATTGTCAAAGCAGTCATTAGAGGAGCATGAGATAGAAATTATTACTACTAAACCTAATAGATATAGTACTTTTAAAGCTGATGCTAAGCATGAGCAAAATTTTGATAATGTAAAAGTTTATCGTGTTGATTTGTCTTCTCATAAAAGTGGAATGGTTGATCAGATTTTATCTTTCAAAAAGTATTATCAGACGACAATGCAAATAGCAAAGAATAAAAAATATGATTTAGTTTTTGTTTCATCTTCTCGTTTGTTTACTGCTTTTTTAGGTTACAGAATAGCTAAAAAACAAAAAATTCCATTATATCTTGATATAAGAGATATTTTTGTAGATACCATGCAAGAAGTGCTAAAAAATAGAATTGTAAAGGCAATGGTTATTCCTGTTTTAAAACAAATTGAGCATAGAGTCTTTTCTTATGCTACGCATATTAATTTAATATCAGAAGGTTTTAAAACATATTTCTCAAAATACAATAAAGCTAAATTTTCTTATTTTACTAATGGAATTGATAATGTTTTTTTAGAAAATGTACCTGAAAATAGAGAAAAAGTAAAATATAGTAGTGTTTATACAATAGTTTATGCAGGTAATATTGGTAAAGGACAGGGACTGCATAAAGTAATTCCTCAAGCAGCTTTTAAGTTAGGAGATAACTATCAGTTTGTTATAGTTGGAGATGGTGGAGAAAAAGATCTATTACTTGAAGAAATAAAAAATAGAAATTTAACAAATGTTGAATTTAATTCGCCAGTTTCAAGAGAAAAATTGATACAGTTATATAATAATTCTGATTATCTATTTTTGCATTTAAATGATTACAAAGCTTTTGAAAAAGTTTTACCCTCTAAAGTTTTTGAATTAGCAACTTTTAATAAACCAATAATTGCAGGAGTTGGAGGGTATGCTTACAATTTTATTCAAAAAAATATTAAAAATAAAATTCTTTTTAAACCTTGTGATGTGAATGACTTTGTAGAAAAAATTAAAAATTATGATTATAAAATAATAGAGAGAAGAGAATTTAAAGAAAAATTTAGTCGAAGTACTATAAATAAGAAAATGGCAAAATCTATTTTAAGTTATTTAAAATGAAAATAATAATAACAGGAGCATCAGGGTTTGTAGGGATTAATCTTTCAAATTATTTACAAGGTAAGGGGGATAGTATTCAAAAAATATCATTAAGAAATGATGATTATATTTTTGATAAAGATGCTAATGCAGTTATTCATTTAGCAGGAAAGGCACACGATACTTCCAATACAAGTGAAGAAAAGGAATATTTTAAGATTAATACTGATTTGACAATAAAAGTGTTTGATAAGTTTCTAAATTCAGATATAAGAGATTTTTTCTTTTTTAGTAGTGTGAAAGCTGTTGCTGATAGTGTTGAGGAGGTTTTAGATGAACAATATATTCCAAATCCGAAAACACTCTATGGAAAATCAAAATTAAAAGCAGAAGAATATTTATCATCAAAAGAATTGCCAAAGGGAAAGCGATTATTTATTATTCGTCCTACTATGATTCACGGAGAAGGAAACAAAGGAAATCTAAATTTATTATGCAAAGTAGTTAAGAAGGGCATTCCTTGGCCGTTGGCATCATTTGAGAATGAGCGTTCTTTTTTATCTATTGATAATCTTAATTATCTAGTAAATGAAATGTTAAATAATGAAAAGATTTCCTCTGGGATTTATCATTTAGCAGATGATGAAACCATCTCCACTAATCAGTTGATAAATATTATTGCTAATACGTCGAGGAAAAAAGCTCGTTTATTGAATATTCCAGTTGCTTTAATTAAATTTGTTGCAAAAATTGGAGATAAACTAAGATTGCCATTAAATTCAGAGAGGTTACAAAAACTAACTGAAAATTATGTTGTGTCTAACAAAAAAATTAAAACAGCATTAGGAATAGAAAAATTACCTTTAACAGCAGAAGAAGGCTTAATAAAAACAATTAAATCTTTTGGGGAATAAATATATGACAAGAGTACTTGATTTTGTATTTTCATTTTTTGGCATATTGTTTTTGCTTCCAGTGGGAGTGGTATTATATATTATCGGGTTATTCGATACGGGCTCACCCATTTTTATACAAGAAAGGGTAGGTAAAAATAAAAAGCCTTTCAACTTAATAAAATTTAGAACTATGTCAGTTGAAACAGAGTCTGTTGCATCGCATTTGGCAAGTACTTCTTCTATTACTAAATTTGGCAGTTTTCTACGAAAAACTAAATTAGATGAATTACCTCAGCTAATTAATGTGCTAAAAGGCGATATGAGTTTGGTTGGGCCTCGTCCCAATTTATTTAATCAAAAAGAATTAATTGAAGAGCGAGATAAGTTAGGGGTCTATAATGTAGCACCAGGAATTACAGGCTTGTCACAAATTAATGAAATTGATATGTCAACGCCCAAAAAATTAGCTGAAAGTGATGCTGAAATGATAGCAAATTACAATACTAAAAATTATTTTAAATACATTTTTGCTACTGTTTCAGGTAAAGGGCAGGGGGACAGAGTTCAGTAACATGATTAACCAACTCCTAAATGCCCCGCGCTGGCTAAAAAAAGTCATCTTTCTAATACACGATACCATATTGATATTTAGCTCATTTTGGTTGGCGTTGGGTTTGCGTCTTGATATCATTAGCGAATTAAAGGATGCTAGTAATTGGAAAATTTTAGCCAGTACAATTCTTATCAGTTTGGTTGTCTTTGGTCGGCTTGGTCTCTATCGCGCTGTTATGCGCTATGCGGGTGAGAAAATTATTAACATCGTGTTTGCGGGTAGCCTCGCATCGGTTGCTATTTTATTGGCAACGGCCTTTTATATGCATATCTCGCTGCCTCGCAGTGTACCGATTATGTATTGGCTACTGGTGTTGGTGCTAATGATTGGTTCGCGGTTTACTATTAAGGGCTTATTGCAAGCACAAAACTATGGTATCAATCACCCTGTGATTATTTACGGGGCAGGGGAGTCTGGGCGGCAGCTATTGGCCTCGATTAAACAAACCGATGCGTATTTGCCCGTTGCCTTTATTGATGACGACAAAACATTATGCGGAACGATTATTCAAAATAAACACGTTTATGCATCATCGGAACTGGATGAACTGGTTGAACGCTATCAAGTGGAATCAATTTTGCTCGCTATACCCAGTGCAACAAAAAAGCAACGTAGAGAAATTTTGCAACGATTAGAGCCGCTTCCCTGTAACATATTGACTATGCCGGGGTTAAGAGATTTAGTCGAGGGCAAGGTCAGTGTTGATACGCTGAAAAAAGTCTCTGTAGTCGATTTATTGGGACGTGATGCCGTTGCACCTGTGCCTGAACTAATGGCAAAAAATATCAAGGGCAAAGTGGTTATGGTAACGGGAGCTGGTGGTTCGATTGGCTCTGAATTGTGTCGGCAAATTATCCTGCAATCCCCACGTCAACTGATTTTGTTCGAGTTGTCAGAGTTTTCTTTATACAGTATCGATAAAGAATTGTCGGAATATGTGGATAAAAACGCCTTGGCTATTACCGTTATTCCGGCCTTGGGTTCGGTGCAACATCAACGCCGATTGACTGAATTAATGGCGCGATTTAAGGTTGAAACGGTTTATCACGCAGCGGCTTATAAACACGTTCCTTTGGTTGAATACAATACGATGGAAGGTGTTCGCAATAACGTCTTTGGCACGCTACATTGTGCCGAAGCGGCCATTAAGGCGCAAGTCGAGACTTTTGTGCTGATTTCTACCGATAAAGCCGTGCGCCCAACCAATACTATGGGAACGACTAAGCGAATGGCTGAGTTGATTCTGCAAGCCCTTGCCGATAAAAAAGATCACCATACCCGTTTTTGTATGGTGCGTTTTGGTAATGTGCTGGGTTCATCGGGTTCAGTGATTCCACTGTTTGAAAAACAAATTGCCGAGGGTGGCCCGATTACCTTAACGCATCAAGATATTACGCGCTTCTTTATGACTATTCCTGAGGCCGCACAACTGGTTGTTCAAGCCGGCGCAATGGGTAAAGGCGGCGATGTCTTTTTATTAGATATGGGTGAGCCTGTCAAAATTATTGATTTGGCCAAGCAAATGATTCACTTGAGCGGCTTAGAACTAAAAGATGAAAACAATCCCAATGGCGATATTGAAATAGAAATAACTGGCTTGCGCCCAGGAGAGAAACTTTACGAGGAATTGCTGATTGGTGGCGACAATGCCAAAGGAACAAATCATTCGCGTATTATGACCAGCACGGAAGAAATGTTGCCTTGGGAAGAGCTGCAGCCGTTATTGGAAAAATTAGAAGCGGCGTGTAAGGCTTTTGAGCCTACTGTCGTGAGAGAGCTTCTACTTTCAGCACCAACTGATTTTACACCGTCTGATGAGATTTGTGATATTTTACTCGAACCCCCATCATGAATACCCCAAGCCTCCCCATCTCCATTCAGACGTTCACAAAAATCCGTGACCCTGAATTAAACTACATCTATGTGGATAAAACAAAAGAAATTATTGATTTTATTCACAGCGCGCCGAGCGCCTATCTTTCACGACCTAGACGCTTTGGTAAATCCTTGATGTTGGATACGATTAAAGAGCTGTTTGAAGGCAATCAAGTCTTATTTAAGGGCTTGTACGCCGAACAGCACTGGGATTGGAATAAGGCTCACCCTGTTATTCGCATCGATTTTACTGGTATGGATTGCGCCTCAGTCGAGGAGTTGGCGAGGTTGTTAAGTGGTGAATTACTTCAAATTTGTGAGAAATACCAACTGGATATAGATAAGTGTGCCGATGTGCATACTCCCACCATGTTAGCAAATTGCCTCAAGCAGTTACATGAGACAACAGGACATACGGTGGTATTTTTAGTCGATGAATACGATTATCCGTTAGTGCATAGCTTAGATAATATTGAGCTGGCGACTCAAATTCAAAAATTTCTCGGCTCGTTTTATGCGATGTTAAAAAAAGCCTCAGCGCATTTGTGTTATGTACTGATAACGGGTGTTTCTAAGTTCACTAAAATGAGTTTATTCAGCCAAGCCAATCAACTCAATGAGTTAAGTATTAGTCCAGAGGCAAGTACTGTGTGCGGTTACACGCACCAAGAGGTTTTGGACAACTTTGCCGAGTATTTGCAGGGTGTCAATCTTGATAAGATGAAGTATTGGTACAACGGCTATAATTTTTTGGGCGAGCCGGTCTATAATCCTTACGATGTCTTACTCTTTCTCTCTTCTCATAAGTACGAAAATTATTGGTGGCAAACGGGTGGCACGAGTTTATTAACGCGTACCTTAAAGGCTCAAAAGCCCAATATTCCCGATTTTGAGGCAAAGCTCTACAGTAGTGAAGTACTGAATAACTTTGACTTGGACAAAACTAATATTGTTGCCTTGCTATGGCAGTCGGGCTATTTGACCTTTGAAGAAGAGATAGAGCATCGTGGGCGCATTAAGTATCGAATGAAGTACCCGAATTTTGAAGTACAAAATAGTCTACATGCTTTATTTTTACAAGTGTTAACGGCCAATGATGCCATAGAGCAGAAGGCAGATTATTTAATCGATGCGCTGTTCTCTCACGACGCCCAGATGATTAAAGACCAATTCAACGCCTTGCTCGCGTCTATTCCCTACCAAAATTACAGCAATAACGATATAGCCAATTACGAAGGCTACTACGCCAGTGTCATTTATGGTTTTTTGTATTATTTAACGGTGTTTAGAGCGCATACTGAGCTTTCAACCAGTGACGGCCGCATTGATTTGGTTTTAGAAGGTGAAACCGAAGTATTTGTCATCGAACTCAAAATGCACGAGAGTGCCTTTATCGCCGTTAAGCAAGTTGAAGAGAAAAAGTATTATCAGCGCTATTTAAATTCAGGCAAGCAGATTCACCTACTCGGCATTAAATTCGACCAAGAAAAGCGCGTCATTGGCGAAGTGACAATCCAAACACGCCCTAGCCCCAAGACCGATGGCCAAAATCGAGAGGGTAAATGATACATTTCCCCCAAAACTTATGGTATATTAGCCGGCCAAAATACTTTATTGTTTTATTTACCCATCAATAGGGGAGTTAACAGATGAACGAAAATACCATACAACAACATGATGACGAAATTGATTTAACCGTCCTCTTCAAAAATCTTCTTAAACAACGTGGCTTAATCATCGCCTTTGCTTTGGCTTTTATGTTACTGGGCGGCGCTTTTCAATTTTCCAAATTGGCACTCTATGTACCCAAACAGATCAGTTATCCTATAGCGGTTGATTTTGCATCTGCGACGGATGGTCACTATCCTAACGGTAGTGCTTTTGCTTTTTCGGATCTCATTGCGCCAGAAAATATTAAAGATGCCCTAAAAGCGGCTAAACTGAATATCAAACCAGAAGCAATTACAGAGTCTCTGTCTATTGACGGCGGGAATGTATTGTTTACTGATACCGAAGAGAAATTACTCGCGCGATTAAACGATAAAAAATTACCCGAAGACCAAGTCGCCGAGGTGCGTAAGGCGCTGGTCGATTTGCGCGACACTGCCCGTGTTTATGCGACGTTATCCTTGGACTTGTCCAAATTAAAGCTGTCAACAACGGATGCTCAAAAGCTATTGAAACAGATTGTCTCTAGCTGGGCAGACAATGCGCTAAAGCAAGGACTAATTTCTCCCAATATTTCTTATCCGAAAGAATCTTTTATTTACGACAAAAACGCAGTGATTATCGATAATTACGATCAGTTGGTTGTGTATGGGAGAAATCTGCAATCAGCATTTGCTCATCTAAGTGAGCTCAGTGCAAGTGACACGGTAAGTGTTGATGGTCAGAACTTAAATGACTTGACGCGTAAAATTAAGGGGTTACTAGCCAATGATATCCACGTGATGCGTGCCTACGCTTATTCGATTTCGCCAGCTTTGATTGAATCTAATCCTTTGCTGGAAGTGCAAATTTTTTCTCAGCGTCGCGTGAAGGATCTGACCAAAGAAGAATTGGAGAAAAAAATTAAGGCCTATGATGAGGTGCTGGCACAACTCGGCTATCGTCCCGAACGCGCCAATTTGGGTTCGCAAGTTTCCCTAAAAGACGAAGCGAGTGAAACCAGTTTGGATAAGAGTATTCTCAACGAATTATTAAATCTTGGTTCCAAACTATCCTCGTCCGAGTTGCGGACGGAAATCGTCAATCGCCGTATCCGCACTGCTGAGGAACTATTTGCCGTTGAGCGAGAAATTGCCATGATCGAAGGCAATGCCAGCTCGACGCAATCTTCGGAAAACCAGCGCCAGATTATCGCCTCTATGCCAAAAATATTTGAAAAGTCGGTAAATGAAATTAACGCGCTGCAAAAGACTTTCGTCGCTATTTTGGCAGAGTATAAGAAAATCAACTTGAATAAGAGTAGCTCGCTTTACAGTGCGGTTGCTGATGCCTACGTTGCCAATCCTTGGAATATTCCGCTGAAAAAGACTTTGATTACCTTGATTGCCGCGATGATGGTGGGATTGTGTTTAGGTGTCGTGGTGGCACTGATGCGCTCGGCACTATCGGCTGGTGCATCTAAAAATTAAAACCATAGGTCTTAACGCTAGCTTTTGAACATAAAATTAAAAAGCCCCACTACCTCCAGTGAAGTGAAAAACTTGCATCACTGGAGGTAGTGGGGCTTTTTAGCTTAATCTTTTTTAAAGTTTGTTTAAAGCTGACTTTAACTCCAATCACTATACTTATCGTCAACGGCATTGCTACGCTGATGCCGGCAGTGGAGCTTGCGTTACGATTACGTTACAATGCCCACAATGATAAACACCCAACGGAGCACCCATGAACCCATTGACCCCCGATATGCAACAACAACTGGCACAATTGCGCGATATTCATTTGCCGCAAGCCATTGCTTGGTGGCCGCCGGCGCTGGGTTGGTGGTTGCTGTTGGCTTTGCTGCTATTGACGGCTGGGGCATGGGGCATTCGACACTATCGCCGTCGCGTGTTGCGTGCTAGTTTGGCAGCGCTTGCCCAGTTGTCGCCCAATGTCGACGATGCGACGCGTTTAGCCAGCGACTTGTCGCAGCTGCTAAAGCGCGTTGGCCTGTATTGTGGGCAGCCGGTGGCCAATCTCAGCGGCCAAGCGTGGGCGGGTTATCTAATACAAGGTGGCTGGTCGGCTGAACAGGCGGATTTTATTGCCTTTGCCAGCTATGCCAATCCCAAGGATTGCACCCAGCCGGATTGGCCGGCCTTACAGCGCACCGGCCGACGATGGATAACACAACAATTTAGCCAGAAAGGCCGGCGTCAATGGCGACAAACCGTCAGCCGGACGGCTAGTCAATAGTATCTGTGGAGATGATTTCAATGAACTTACTCGATATCACCTTGAAATGGTGGTGGGTGTTGGCGTTGTTGCCGCTACCGTTTGTGTTGCGCTATGTCACTGGCTATCGTGGCAATCAATCGTCGGCCGAAGGGGCGCTCAATGTGCCTTTTTTTGAGCGACTTTCGGCGCAATTTGGTACGACGCAACGCACAGAAAAAACGCTGTGGTGGCAGTGGTTGCTGTTGACGCTTTCTTGGTGTCTATTGGTCTTGGCCTTGTGCCGGCCGACTTGGGTAGGAGAAAAAATTCCGCTACCAGTGGCAGGGCGTGATATCATGTTGGCCGTCGATTTGTCGGGCTCGATGGACGAGCGCGACTTGGGCACGCGTGGCAATCGCCTCGATGTGGTCAAAGCCACTGCCGATGCCTTTATTCAGCGGCGTGTCGGCGACCGTGTGGGCTTGATTTTCTTTTCTGATCGCGCATATTTACAAGCGCCGCTGACTTTTGACCGCGAAGTGGTGCGCGAGCTACTCGACGAGGCTAATGTCGGTCTAACCGGACAGCGCACCGCCATTGGCGATGCCATTGCCATCGGCTTGAAGCGCCTGCGCGAGAGCTTTGCCCAAACACCTACGACGACTCACGATAAACATCAGTCGCGCCACGATAGCCAAGTGTTGATTTTGCTCACCGACGGCGCCAATAATGCCGGTGTTACCGAGCCACAGCAAGCCACGGCTATCGCCAAAAAATTGGGCATTAAAATTTACACCATTGGCGTCGGCGGCAAAGGCCGTGTCGTCAATACTGTGTTTGGCAAACAGTTGTTGCAAACTAGCGATCTGGATGAGCCGGCTTTGCAAGCCATCGCCAAAGCCACCGGTGGCCGCTATTTTCGCGCCACCGATCCAGACGAGCTCGAAGCAATTTACCAAGCCATCGACCAACTCGAACCCATAGACCGCGACCCAGATTTTCTGCGTCCCGAACTGGCGTTGTATTACTATCCGGCGCTGTTGTCATTGTTGTGTTTTGCGTTGTTACTAGGATTGGCGTCAATAAAAAATCATTTGTCTTTTACTTTGGGTCTCAGGGGTAATTAATATGCAAAACTTCACGGTAGACTTTGTAGAGAACTTCCACTTTTTGCGTCCTTATTGGTTAATATTATTAGTGCCGGTGCTGGCGCTGGCGTGGTGGTATTTTCACCAACGCCAAGGCGGCAAACAGAGCGGCTGGCAACAACACGTTGACAGCCATCTGTTAGCGCATTTAATGGTTGGGCAAACGGGCGAAAACACACGCAAAAAATCGCTGCGGTGGTGGTGCTATGCCGCGTTGACGGCGCTGGTTGTCGGCATTGCCGGCCCAACGTGGGAAAAGCGCAATGTGCCGGCTTTTTCGGGCAATACCCCGACGTTATTGGTGTTGAGTCTTGCTCAATCGATGAATGCCGACGACATTCAGCCGACGCGTTTAAAGCGTGCCGTGCACAAAATTCGCGACATTTTGGCTAAAACCGAGGGCGATGCGCGGGGCTTGGTGATTTACTCTGACCGGCCGTTTACGGCAGCGCCTCTGACTACCGACCATCGTGTCATTGAGCAAATGTTGCCGGAATTATCGACCAATTTGATGCCGGTGTTGGGCAATCGCCTAGATTTGGCGCTGGAGCAAGCCAGCAATTTACTCAAACGTGGTGGGGCAAATCAAGGCAATATTATCGTTCTCACCGACGGTATGGGCAATGCCCCCGAAAAGACGCTGGCTGCCGCAACGCAAGCCCGACAAGCCGGCTACCGCGTTGCGGTTTTGGGCATCGGCACGGAAGAGGGCGCAGCGCTGACCGTAGCAGACGGACGCAAAGTCAGCGATGCCAACGGCCATATCGTGCAAACGGCCTTGGATGTACCGGCGTTGCAAAAACTCGCGCAAGCCGGTGGTGGCAAATTCCACACATTGACCGCTTCGGACAGCGATATTGATGATTTGGTTGCTAGCGACCCTCGCCGCCTAGACAGTGCCAGTGAAAAAGCGTTGGCAAAGGCTGAAACTTGGATTGATTACGGTTTTTGGTTATTGTTGTTGCCGGCGCTGTTGATGCCGTTCGCCTTTCGACGCGGCGTGCTGGTCAGCGTTGCAATTTCCGTATTGACTTTGAGCATGGGGGGATTTGTGCCGCGCCCTGCGTATGCACAAACGGCCAACGCGCCGACCAGCCAGCACGTGCCTGAGCAGCCGGCCGGTATTGCTTCGTGGTGGCAGGACTTGTGGTTAACTCCCAATCAACAGGCGCAACAAGCCTTTGCCAACAAAGATTATCAGCAAGCCGCCAAGCGCTTCGAGAATCCGGATTGGAAAGCGAGTGCCGACTATCGCGCCGGCGATTTGCAAAGCGCCATTGATGGCTACCGGCAGCAAAAGCAAGAGTATAATTTGGGCAATGCACTGGCAAAAAGCGGCGATTTGCAAGGTGCGCTGGCCGCTTATGACCGTCATTTGGCCACGCACCCTGATGATGAAGACGCGCAATTTAATCGCGATATCGTGAAGCAGTTGCTTGACCAGCAAAAGCAAGACCAACAAAAGCAAGACCAGCAAAAGCAAGACCAGCAAAAGCAAGACCAGCAAAAGCAAGACCAGCAAAAGCAAGACCAGCAAAAGCAAGACCAGCAAAAGCAAAGCAAGATCAACAAAAGCAAGATCAGCAAAAGCAAGATCAACAAAAGCAAGATCAGCAAAAGCAAGACCAGCAAAAGCAGGATCAGCAAAAGCAGGATCAGCAAAAGCAGGGTGAGCGTCCCGTGAAGCTCAGCCAGCAACCCCTAGACCAAGCGACTGAGCAAATGCTACGCCGCGTCCCCGACGATCCGTCAAGCTTATTGCGTCACCGCGTGCAACAACACTATCGCCGCCATTACGGGAATTAGGGACAGTCGTCAATCATCGACATACGTACTGTGTCAGATAGGTGAGGGACGTTATACCATTCACAAAATATATAGTTTGTGAATGGTATAACTGCGTTTTTTAGATTGATAGGTTATTTTGCCGGTTTGCTATAATTTGGCCGGCAACCATTGTCACAGGCGCGGCAGCTTGTTATACTTGCTATCTTTGCTAATTACGGCAACCCCCACCAGTTTAAGGAGTCAATATCAATGAAAAAATACAAATTGCCTTTTGCCGGCAAAGATTTGCCACTATCAGACGGCCAGCGCGTCTGGGTTGATGGCCTGCTTTCTGGCTTTTCTCACCAGGCCTTGATTCATAAAGATTTTGCCGAGGATGTCAATATCGGCTTGCCACTGGCAATTTTGTTTGGTTCGCAGACGGGAAATGCCGAATCGGTGGCTTATACCTGTGCGGATATGGCAAAAAATCACGGTTTGAGCGCCCAAGTGATTGATATGGGCGATATTGAGCCGGCCGAATTGGTGAGCTATGAGCGCCTACTACTGATTACCAGTACCTATGGCGAAGGGGAAATGCCCGACAATGCCGAAGAATTGTGGGAAGCTATGTCGGCAGACGATGCCCCGACGTTTGATAAAACCTATTTTTCGGTGTTGGGTTTAGGCGATACAGCCTATGATGATTTTTGTGAAGCCGCTAAATTATGGGATGTGCGCTTGGCCGAATTGGGTGCGAAACGCATCGCTGAACGCGTTGATTGTGATGTGGATTTTGAGGGCGATGCCGATGAGTGGGCAAGCAATGTCTTGCCGGTAATTCGTCAAAAAGGTAGCCAAGCACTGGCCGAAGCGCCCAAAAAAGAAGCCAGTAAACCCCAAAGCCTTTACACGCGAAAAAATCCGCTATTGGCTAAGCTAGTGACTAAAAAAGTCCTTACAGCCTCGGCTTCTAGTAAGGAAATCGTTCACTATGAATTTGACTTGGGCGACAGTGGTGAACGCTATAAAGTCGGCGGTATGCTCAATATTTTGCCCTGCAATGACCAGTGCCTTATTGATGAATTGTTAGGCGTTTTGGGTGCGAATGCCGATGACAAAGTGACTTGGCACGGCAACGAAGTTAGCGTAGGTGAACTCTTTCACAACCAACTGGAAATCCGCAACCCGTCATTAGAGCTGGTGCAGGAGATTGCTGAACGCGCCGATGATACTAAATTATTGGTCTTGTTGGATGACCGCGAGGCCTTGGATAAATTCCTTTATGGAAAAGATATTGTCGATTTGTTAAAGCGTTATGACCGCGCTGAAATGACCTTGCAAAACCTCGTTGATTTGTTGAAGCCGCTCGCGCCTCGCGCCTATTCTATCTCGTCCAGCATCGACAAACACGATAAGCAGGTGCATTTGACCATTGGTAGCGTGCGTTATCAGCTCAAAGACCGCGAGCACCTCGGCGTGTGTTCCACGTGGTTAGCCGATGCGATAGCAGTCGGCGATAGCGTGCCGTGTTATTTCAGCCCCAATAAGCACTTTACCGTTCCTGAAAATACCGATTTGCCGATGATTATGGTCGGCCCAGGTACCGGCATTGCGCCATTTAGAGCCTTTTTAGAAGCCCGCGAAGTCAGTGGCGCTAAAGGTGATAACTGGCTGTTTTTCGGCGACCGCGAGCAAGAAAACGACTTTATCTACCGCGATGAATTGACGGCGTGGCAAGAATCCGGCCTATTGACTAAACTGAGTTTGGCCTTTTCGCGCGACCAAGCCGAGAAAATCTATGTGCAAACTCGCATGGTCGAGCAGGGCAGGGAGCTGTTTGAATGGCTAGAGCGCGGCGCGTACTTCTACGTCTGTGGAGACGCAACGCGCATGGCCAAAGATGTCGATAAGGCTTTGCACGACATTATCGCTACGCAAGGTGGCTTAGATGAGGCCGGTGCTAAAGCCTATGTGAATGCCTTGAAAAAAGCCAAGCGTTATGTGCGGGATGTGTATTAATACCAAACCCAATAGATAGTGTTTGGGAACGTAGAGACAGGGCGCGCCCTGTCTCTACAAAATGGCAAACTGTATATTTTGGGATTGATATAACCTAAAATGATGCCAATCAAGGTGTTGTCATGCGTACGATTACGCTTCGTTAATCGTACCTACGGCGTCAGCATTCGATTGTGTCAATCCTTAAAAATCACCGCCTTCGCTAAACCAATGGCGCGCGTTTCTAAATTGTCGCTCATTTGACCGATTTGCCCTTGCAATTCGTTGGTTAATTGGGCTTGGTTAAGGCCGTTGTGTTTCTCCAAACAGGCGGTCATGGCCTTGCCCACCGACTCAAAAATCAAGCCGTAAGCCACGGCGTGCGCCACGCCACCGGCTACCGTGCCGATGCCCGGAAAGGCTTTTAATACGTTGCCGACCAAAGCCAACACCACTGCCAACTCTTTTTTCATCTTGTCGTTGAGCATCGCCAACGTGCCCTCCAAATCCACCGACTTGACATCGACATCGTAGAGTTTACACAACTCTTTGGCCATGCCCATGCCCAAATAGCCTTGCAACAACACATCCGTGCCCGGCCCGACAGCGGCCATGCCGCCAAAAATGGCTTTTTGCGAATAGGATTTGACGATTTGCTCGGCGCGGCTTTGCCGGACTTGGGATAGCGACTGTTCCATATCGATTTCTAGTTGCCTAAAGTAACTGTCGTTTAGCCGGTTGTCTAGGGTGAGCCGGTCAAAGGTCAGGCTTTCAATGGCGCCAATTAACTCGCCAATTTGTGGAGCAATGGCGACTTCTTGGCTTTCGACGCGGCCGTCTTCGTAGTGGCGCTCGACCATTTTTGTGGTGGCCGAACACGTCCAAACAACGGGAATGGCGTTTTGCAAGCGCGATTGAATGCGCTCGCCGATGCTGAGGCGCTCACTGTCGCTGTAGTAGTCGGCTTTGTTAATGGCAATAATGATTGGCTTATCAAAGGTTTTTAGGTATTGATAGTGCGCGTAGGCCGATTGCGTCATTTCCTCGTCCATTAGCCAGACAACGACGTGGGATTTCACGGCTTTTTCGCGCACTAAGTCTTCGCCCAAGCGGGCCTCACCGACTTCGTTCAGCCCCGGCATGTCGATTAACTCGTATTGACGTTGTTGGTACGTCAGCGGATAGTGCGCGATTGTCTGCGTGCGACCACCGCGTGCCGACACGCCGGTTTCTGCACCAGTGAGCGCGCTAATCAGTGAGCTTTTACCCGAATTGATTTCCCCGAACAGCGCCACTGTCACCGCCTCTTGAGCGCGAATGCTGAGTAAATTTTTCCAGTCGTCTTCAATGTGCTGAGTGTCAGCGCCTTTGGCTTGCAAGGCCTGCATTTTGGCGTTAAAGCTGTCGTCGTCTAGGACTTCGCGCCGTTTGGCTTGCGCCGCCTGCTGCGGTTTGGTGCCGAATTTCGCCAATTTAGCAATCAATACCAAGCCGACTAAGGCAATCACCGCCACGCCGCCAATATACACCGCGATAAGCCAAGTCGGCGCATCGGCATATTTTTGCTGAATAGCAAACAAAAAGCCGGCGAACTCGACAAAGAAAAACAAAGCCAAGAATAGGGCGATAAAGGCCGCTACGATAATTAGTCCACGAATTTTATTCATTATTTTTTATATTCTCCTAGATAATTGGGTATTTTTCCCACGCAAAGCCACTCAAATTGCGTTCTTCCTCACTAAAATCAATGCCGACTAAATAAATCTCGCGCTCGGTATCGTAAAAGGCTTGGAAGTATTGTTTTTCCTTGATTTGTTGTAAAGCATCGCCTTTGCCGTCCATTTTAAATTCCATTAAATAGCGTTTGTCGGCAATATCGACCACCATATCGAGCCGGCCTTTGTTGGTACTGCGCTCAAGTTGGATATTCACGCCCAACGATAGCAAATAGCTGTACATTACTACGCTGTAGTAGCCTTCGTAATGCGATAGGGGACTGTTGCTATAAATATGATAGGGAATGCTGGCGAAAATGGCAGTTAGGGTTTCACGCACGCTGTCCATATCGGCGTTTTGTAGGGCGATAAACAGTGCGTCGCTTTGTCGCGTTTGCTCGTTGTTTTTGGTCATCGCACGCAGTAGATGTTCCGACAGCGACATTTGCACTTCTTTATTCGGGATTTTTAGCTTGTACTGCAAACCACCGCGTGGAGACTCTAACTCTTTATCAACGGTCAAATAACCTGTTTGTAGCAACAAGGTTTCAATACGCAAATCATCAATATCCGCGGTATCCATATCCGCCTCGCTGAGAATGATGTTTTCAATATCAGGAAAATAATATTGTTTTTGCTGCAACTGTTTAATTAAAAAGCTAGGCGTGCCTGTTTCAAACCAATGGTTGCTGTATTTTCTTTTGGTCGCGATAAATTTCAATATATCAAAGGGATTGTAAACCGGCTCGCCGTTGAATTGATAGCCGTTGTACCACTCGCGCAATTTATCCCAGTCCACGCCCTGTAAATGCGCTGCAAACGTGGTTTCTAAGTCATTTTGCGTGTAGCCACAAATGGTGGCGTAATCGCTCTCTAGGCTAATATCTATTAAGTTATTTAACCCCGAAAAAATCGACACACGAGAAAATTTAGTAACACCCGTTAAGAAAACAAAACGCAAGTATTTGTCATTTTCTTTAATGGCGGCATAGAAACCTTGTAGGCGGTCGCGTAAGGCTGAGGATAATGCTTTGTTCGTAATATTGTCTAACAACGGTTTTTCGTACTCATCGACTAATATCACCACTTTTTTCCCGTATTTTTGGTGGGCTCTTTTAATCAAGCAGGCAAAAAACGCCGACAGATTATCGTTTTCGCAACCGCTTAGTCCCAATGCCTCTTGATTATCCAACAATTTGCTATAGATGAGGCTGTGATTTTCTTC
>PDWI01004127.1_pt1 | contig 19802 bp, 16 predicted proteins | sample 1430891 | NCBI WGS metagenome assembly PDWI01 (sample SAMN01162508, study PRJNA174530) | Oral metagenome, whole genome shotgun sequencing project. | biome: Marine environment; feature: Marine mammal; material: Swab sample of the gingival sulcus; isolation source: swab sample of gingival sulcus...
TGATCTAGCTTCTTTTTTCGGTCAGCTTCTTTCTTGTTTTGATCATCAATAATCGCTTTATAAGTTAGGGCTGTTAATAAAATAATTATGATGACAATAAAAAGTTTTTTGTAGATATTTTTCTTGTTTGTTGGTTGTTTTTTGCTCATTTTGTTCCTTTCTTTATCCTTGGCAAACAGCCGGATCGTTACTTTCGTTTAACATACATTGCATATTGGCTTGGTGAAAATACAAACTGTAATCCATTAATTCTCGATCATGATTGTAATATTGATCGTTGTCGCTATTATTATCGTATGGATTACCAGTCAAGATACATTCGCTGCCATCGCTGATTTTGCTTGCTGCGTGTTCTTCTATTCCGAACATGCTAGCTAAGCCTTGATTGTATTTTTCAATTTCTTCACTCGGTCTAGCTTGGTCAAGCCCCCAAGGAATGCGCCCTCGCTCTAAACAATTGATTTTGTGGACAAATAGGTCATTGTCGGCTTCGTCAGCGATTGGTGTACCACCGTGAGCGCAAAGTTCCTTTCCACTCTTTTCTAAATAACCATCAAAATCAAAATTGTCAAGCTCATTTCTACGATCTTCACAACTATCACGATAACTGACTAAATAAGCTGTGCCTAATCTATTATTAATAGTCCACCACCAATCATCATCACATTTGTTCTCAATTTCTTCTTCTAGGAAAAAAGTGTCATACTCATCTAATCGACAATAACCATCATTATCTTTTGGTCGGAAATATTTTTTGAAATCATCCATATTAATTTCAGCATCATTTTTTACAAACTCATCTAATTCTTTTATTTTTTGTTCTTCGCTCAAAGTTGGATCGTTGGCTATTTGCCACATTTTATTTTTGTCTTCTTTAGCCATACCAAACCTAGAAAGAACGTATGATGGCTCAAAATAAATATTCTCTAAATACTCTGTTGGCAAACCAGTTATCGGCAAGCAGAATGGTGACAGACCAACTTTGCTATTTCCATCAGTGGCGGTAAAATTAGCAATCATAGGGTCTTGGCACAGTCCAAGGCTGTTTTTGATTTGAGCGTCTTCATTAGCAGCATGAACTGCTGATGATGTTGGTAGGAGGTTGAAAAGTGATTTTTTTGACAAATTAGTAATTGAGCCGACTATTCCCGACACGCTATTCATTCTGCCATAATAAGGAATCATCGCAAAAACTAATTTGCCAGCAATGGTATGTCTGGTACTGATATCAAGAGGGGAATGGGTGGCTTCGATTTCTTCAGCTTCTAAGGCCAGTTGGACCTTATGTTGTTTGAGATAAGCGATTGATAAATCTTTTGCCATTGGTAAATTGCCATTGCCAGAAGAGTTTAGAGAATTGATTACATTGCCACCAGAGGCCATAGCTGTGAACAAAGATTCACCATCTTCTTCTGAGCTAACTGCTGATTTGGTTTCTGTTATACCAAGACCTTCTGATAATTCTGGTAAAAACTTATTTATTAGGGCTGAAATGCCCACATTAGCGGCAACACCTAAGGCAAAGCCTTTCAAAAATGTTCCACCAGCAGCTAAAAGAATCGGCAATATAGCACCACCAGACAGAATAGTTGCTAAAACAATCACCACTCCTGTGGCAATTCCAAAGCCAATCGAATTCATAAAGTTAGAGAACATTCTTACGCCATTATTATTTAGCAGTGGAATGTCATTTACTTGTTCTAAAAGTTGACTAACTTTGGGTGGATGACTGATTTGGTGACTAGCAAGCACTGGATCGGCTTGAGTTTCTGAGCCCAAAATAGAATTATCAGTTGCAATGCCCCAAAATTGTGAATCAGTGGCGTTTTTGGTCATCGGACAACCTTGCTTATTACAAAAAGTACCATCGCTATTTTGGATTGGTTCAGTTTTCATAAATTTATTAGTTATTCCGCTAAGTTGCTCTTCGGTTGTATCACCAGCTTTGAATGCATCAATGGTTGATAACATTTTGCCAGCAAAACCGGCATAAGAAGAATATTTGATGATTTTGGCACCAAAACTAATGTTTCTAATCCAAGCTACTCCTTCTTCTAATTTGCTAAAACCCTCAGCTGCTACACCTAATATCCCAGCTGCTTTTTTGGCAATGCCTTTGAAACTAACTTTACCTTTAGCTTTTACTTTGATATCATCAATTCCTTTTGATAACTTGTCTACATCACTGGCATCAAAATCATCTGACACATTATTATGGATTGAGCTATCAGGATCGTCAATTTGCTCTTTGGCATCATCGATTACCTTTTTTTGATCAAAATCGTTATCATCAGCATCAATTTTAGATACTGCAGCGTCGTCTATTTGATCATCAATTGATTGAATTTTGCCATCGGCATCGACTTTGTTCCCGAATAAAGGCTCGAACACGGTGCCAGTCTTGGCTCTAATTGATTGAGCTGCTTTAGTCCACATTGGACCACGTCTACCTTTGGTAGTCTTTTTGACTGCTTGACGTAAGTTTGGATCATTATCCATTGCTTTGAATAATTTCTCGGGTGAATCAAAAACATCACCATCTAAATATTGGATAGTTTTAATTTTTCTAGTGTCAGGGTCAATATCTACCTTGAACCCATTATCAATCAATCTAGTTTCTGCTTTGGTTGATAATTTTCTGAAAGCAGCTTTTTTTCTTAAAAAACCTTTTTTGGCAATCGAACTTGCATCATTCAAATTTCTTTTAAATTTTAATCTGATCAGTTGTTTGGCAGTAAATTTTTCTGATATTTGAATATTGAAAGTGTCATTTATTAATTCAGTGAATTGTTGAACCATTGCAGCTGGCATATAAAGAATAGTAATAAAAACCAAGCTGGTCATTAATAAAGAGCCAATAAAAGTAGTTGGCCAGGCTTTAGAAGGTTTGAAGGTAGTTTTGACTTCTGCTGTGGTTCCAGGCGCCGCTTGTTGTTCGATTTGTTCTTGTTGGTCAGGGTTAAATTCTTGGTCCATTTGTTCTAATTATAACATAAGCTATTTCAAAAAACTAACAAATATGATTAAATATAAATATGGATCCGGAACAAGAAAGACAAAGAATTAGAGAAGAGTATTCTAAAGAGTTTGTAGATAATCTGATTGCTAAAGAACGGCAACAACAGCAACAACAATCGATGCCACCGATTGCCAAAGCGGTCGTCAAGCCAGCTCAATCTTTGTGGTCAAAAATAGTCAATAATAAGATAGTTATGACTATGATTGGAGCTTTTGTTGTCTTGTTTTTGATCGCAATTGTTAGTATTGTTGCTAATCAGGGCAGTACTAGCAAAATGAGTAGCTTTACTCAACTATATGCTGATAATGACCAGCTAACCAAAATAAGTGATCGCTATCGAGATTTGATTGATAATACTCAAATTAGGGCTCATAATGTGACTTTGAACGCTGCGGCAATCGCTTTGCAATTTGACTTGGAACAAATCAAAAAAACTTATCCTGCTTCCCAGCAAAAATCAATTGATAAACAAAATAATCTATCTGATCCTTTCAAGCAAGCGATGATTCGTTTGGATCAGGCAGAATTGAATGAAATCTTAGATCGAACTTATTTGCAAGAGGCGATAGTTTTGATTGAACAATTGCAGATAGATATTAATCGTTTTTCTCAAAAAAGTTCATCTAAAGAGATGAAACGAAAATTAAGAATCCATTACGAAAGTTTTGAAAACGTCAAAAAAGCAATCAAAACTACTATTTTGGAAGACTAGTTTGGTCATAAGCTAAACGAATCAAATCGAACAATTGTTGTTGGCTCAATTGGTCAGCGCAGATAATCTGAATCCAATATTGGGGGTCGATGTTTTTAGCGGGCGAAATTGACTCATAACGCTTAGTCAAAGTTTTGGCTAATTTAGCATCAGTTTTGAGTTCCAAAATAGCTGGATAAGAATCGTTTTTGACAATAGCAAAATATTGCTCTTCGGTCGGTTTTTCGTTAGTAGTGTTGCTAAAAACAGTCCAATTCTCTAGGATTTGGTGATTAGTGGTGACATTTGGGTAAGATTTGAGCTGGTCGGCAATTTGGTCGGCGCTGAATTTAGTCATTTTTATCCTTCAAGTCGATATATTTATCTAAGAATTTTAGCTCATCGATGCTACCTTGAATATCATCAAGCGCGCGGTGCGGTTCAGGTTTTGGAAAAATCTTGCCATAGCGAGCTTCGAAATAAACTTTAAAAGCCGAAACATCAAGCATTCGGTAATGTAAATATTCGGTAATTTTGGGAAAGTGATAATCCAAAAAATCACGATCAGCTCGAATGGTGTTGCCAGCTAGGACGATGTCATGGTTAGGCTCAGTAATATCCCATTTTTTTTGAATAAACTCAATCATTTTGGTTTCAAACTCGGTTGGAGTGATGCCATCGTCATTTTGATTTAATAATTGTTGTTTAGTGTCGGGAAATTCTAGCCAAAACGAATTAGTAGCAAAACATTTTTCCAGATAGTCTTTGTCGTGTTTTATAACTAAGTGAATTTGATCCAGTTTATTTAATTGCCAATCAGTCACAATAGCACCCAATTCCATAATCGGGTGTTCGGCCGGCACTAAACCGGTCATTTCTAGGTCAATCCAAAGAATTTTGTCGCGATTAATTAATTTTTTAGCCATTACATTTTCTCCGATGCTTTGATGCCTAAGATATCTAGACCGTCAGCTAAAATTTGGCAGTATTTGGTAATCAAGGTTAGACGAATCGCTTCACGTTCGCTACCAATGATTTGGCTTTGCTCGTAAAAACGATTGAACTCTTGGGCTAATTCATAAAGATAGGTGCAAATTAAGTGGGGTAATAGCTCGACTGTTGCTTGATTTACAACATCTGTCCATTCGGTCATCTTAATTACTAATTTGCGTTCGGCAGTGTCTAAATCGATCAAATCGGCTGGTTGTTTAGCTGATTTGGCAATAATTGATTTGGCCCGAGCGTGCGAATATTGCAAGTATGGACCAGAATTGCCGGTTAGACTAACTGATTCTTTGGGATCATAAATAATATTGCCGCCGATGCGTGGCTTCAAGAAAGCGTATTTGATTGCGCCAAGCGCAGTATCTTTGTTGGCAGTGCCATTTTGCTCTTGATTTGCTTCCATTGCATAATCAAAAACATCAATTGCTCGCAAAAAATTGCCTTTTCGGCTCGACATTTTGATGCCACCAGCTAATTTGACGATGCCGTGGGTAATGTGGAGGGTTGAATTGGCTAATTTTGGTGCAAATTGTTCCAAAGCTTTCAAAACTACTTCCATATATTGTTTTTGTTCATCAGCGGTGATGATGATTGATTTGTCGAATTTCCAATCATCATATTTAGTGAAAATCAGACCAACATCTTTTGATTCGTAAGTTGGTAAGCCTTCGTTGTTGATGAAAACCCGAGTATGCAAACCGTGTTTTTCGCCATCGAAGATGATAGCGCCATTGGATTTTTCAAACACAGTGCCGATTCGCTTCGAAACTTCTTCTAGACCTCTTTTGGAGGTCATACTTTCGGGGTAGAATTTGTCAAAATGTGAACCAATTTTAGCATAAAAATCTTTGAAATAATCATAACTCCATTCGCGAGTAGTCCAATAAATTTGAGCAAAAGGCGATTGGTGATCGTTTTCATTGTGGATTTGGTAAACTGCCTTGTTATATTCAACAATTTCTTGATGTGCTTGATCGTTGTCTTCGTAAGCAGCAGTGCCTTTGACATAACATTTTGCTAACCAGTCAGCGCGACCATTCGGGTCGACTTCGGTTAATTTTTCGGGATGCTCGCCACCTAGTTCTTCGATAATAGCCCACATAGTTTTACCAACGTGCAAGCCAACGTCGCCACCGAAATTTAGGCGATAAACTTTACCACCACCGACTTCGACTAATTTGGCGATTGCATCACCAACTACACTGGTGTAAAAATGGCCAGCGTGCAAAACTTTGAAAGCGTTTGGGTCGGAATATTCGACCACGACTGTCTGGTTGGCATAAGGCAAATTGTGTTTTTGATTTAGGTTGTCAATTAGAACTTGATCAGTTAATTTAAAATTGATAAATCCTGGACCAGCGATTTCAGCGGTAAAATCAGTGGTTTCAGCGGTCAATTCGGCGACAATTTGTTCGGCAATTTGACGTGGATTTTGGCCGACTTGTTTGGCCAATTGCAAGGCGACATTAGTTGCAAAATCGCCAAATTCTGGCTTGGGACGAGTCAAACTAATTTCGACTTGTTGATTAAATAATTTTTTGATAATTGCTTGGAGTATAGTTTGTAATTTATTCATATTATGATTTTAACAGATAAAAGAAGAAAAGTATAGAATAAATTAGGCGTATGCTATAATAAGGATAAGCAGCAAAGACAAGACGTAAGTTAACATTTTGGTAAGGAGAAAGGGGTTAATTTTATGAGTTTAGCATTTAAAATTTTTAAATTGAAAATCGAACTAAAAATTACTTTCGCCAAAGCCCGACGAAAGTAAATTAAGTTAACACTTAAATCCTACCACACAAAAAAATAAAAGTCAATGCTCTTTGCTGCTTTTATTGATTAAAAAGGGAAAAATATGAAGAAAATTATCACAATTATTACAATTTTGGCCTTGGTTGTTATTTTGGCTGTTGCTGGGGGAATGATTTATTCTAAACAAATTCATGCTCCCAATGTTCCAGAATCATCAACTACTGTTAAAAAATCAAAATTTGTTGATTATCAAGTTGTTGAAAAAATCAATTTTCGCTTGGTGAAATATGTTCTGCCAAAATTAGAAAAAACTGATTTGGTGGCGATTTGTCATTTAGAATCAATTGAAGAAGCTCAATTTATGGAATCAGATCAAATCCATTTGGCTCGTTTGACTACTGCTGGCAAATTAAACATTGATAAGGTCTTAAAAGGTGATGACAAGATTAAACAAGTCGATTTTGTCAAATCTGGTGGGGTAATTAATATGGCTGAATATTATCAAAAATATGCTAATCAAGATCAGAAGCAGCGATGGTCAGAAAAATATTCAGAATCGGAAATGAAAGATTTGTATGTAGCGGAAGATGCTTTTGAATCAATTCACAAATTGGTCGATGGCAAAAAGTATCTTTGTTATTTGAATGATGATAAAGATAGTAAAAAATATCGGTTGATTACTTTGCCAGAAATTTTACGACAAGTTAAACAATATGACAATAAATTAGTAATCAAAGATTATCAAACTGACGAGTGGCAGACTTTTGCTAATATTGAAGAATTTGCTAATAGTTTTCCAAAAGAGTCGTAAGGGCAATGATATTAATTATTAATATAGATTTCTCCACTCACTAGTGTTCGGTCGAAATGACATGGGAGAGGATTTTCTTCACCAACGTGTCATTGCGGAGTTTGCGCGTTAGCCAGATATCCGCAATCCAGTCAATTAATTATTAAAAAATAATATAAATTTATGTGCTTTGGCTAAATTATAATAGATAATCATAAAAGCATTCTTACTTAAAATCTAACAAAAAAGTGGGTAGGGCAGTTTTTGGGTTCAAAAACCACCCTTTTTAACTCTAAAAAACAGTCAAAATCGCTCACAAGGCTATTTACGGGCTACTAGAAAAGTAACTCAAAAAATGCGTACCCCTGTACGTCAACTAAAAAACAAGCTCTCAAAACGCTCCTAGAACGTTTGACACGTCTCTAATTTTATCAATTACCCACTAATCTAAAGTAGTTTTCTGGTCTAAATTTAATTGTTTTACGAATTCTCGATCATGCGAAACTACTAATAGAGCGCCTTTATAATCGGTCAGTGCTTTTGCTAAGCTATCGATGGTTGGAATGTCTAAATTGTTGGTTGGCTCATCCATAATTAGCAAATTTGACTGATTGATTTGCATGGCGATTAGCAGAATCTTTAGTCTTTCACCACCACTGAGATTTTTAGCTAAGACTGTTTCTAAAGAATTTTTAGTTAGCCCAAATTTCAATGATTGTTTAATCAACTCGTGTTTTGGTACGTTTTCGGTTAATAACTCCAAGTTTTGAATAATATTTTGGTCTGGATTAGGTAAACTTTGATTTTGGTCGATTAAAAATATTTTAGCCTGAGGATTGACTCTGACGGCGGGATTTTTGTTGATAATAGCTTTGATTAACGAAGTTTTGCCGCTGCCATTTTGACCAATTAGATTCACTCGGTCGCCAATCTTAAGATGTAAATTGTAAGGTCCTAGTTTTAAATTAGGGTAGGTGATGATCAAATCTTTGACATTAATTAAAAATGATTTTTTATCACTAAGATTGTCGATTCGAAAATCAAGTACGAACTCTGGTTTTTCTTTTCTAATGACTCCTAATTTATCTAATCTTTTTTGAAAATTATCAGCTTGACGATTAAGAACAACTCCGGCCCGTTCGTTTTTGGCATCTCTTAACATTTTGTCATTATCTCGTTTCTTTTGGCTTTTTTCGGCTTGCTTAGCTTTATTTCTTAGTTGAGCAATTTTTTGACGGTACTTTCGTTGTTTTTCAAACAATTCTTTATTTTGTGTTAATTGGTTGTTTTTGTTTTTAGCTTTAAATTCTAAAAAATTCTCATAAGATTGATGATAAATTTCAATTTTTTGTTGATTAATTTCTAGAATTTGGTTGGGAATGTTTTTTAGCAACTCTCGGTCATGCGAAACAATTAAAAAAGCATTGTTTGAATTTTTGATAAAGTTTTCCAAGGCAATAATCCCGTTTTGATCAAGATTGTTAGTCGGTTCGTCCAGAATTATCAAATCGTGGGGTGCGGACATAATGCTGGCTAGAATAATTTTTTGTCTTTCACCACCAGATAAAAATTCGATTTTTTGGTCTAATAGTTGTTGTTTTAGATTCAACTTTTTAATAGCTTGGGTAAAATTCTGTTCAAATTTAGCTAAATCAAATTTGGAATATTCTTCTAATAATTGGTTATATCGTTGTTGGCTTTGGATGTTATCAAGATTTGAACAAGCTTGATTTAATTCTGCTTCCAAGTCCTTAATACCGATTATTTTTTCGATAAATTCTTGACCAGTTAAATTAAGATAATCTTCCAAATTTTGTGGCATTAAAATATAATTGCTATTTCGAAAAATAGTTCCAGTATAATCTTGGTTTTTATTGGCTAAAATATTTATCAAAGTCGTTTTACCAGTGCCATTTTTGCCAATTAAACAAATTTTATCACCTTGATTAATGTTAAAACAAACATTTTTAAACAAAATCTTATTAGGATAACTAAATGATAAATTCTTGATTGAGAATAGGTTTTTGTTCATATTTGTATTATAAAACAAAACTTCAAAATATAGTATAATCAAAATATGTTAATTTTTATCGATGAGTCTGGTGATACTGGTAGAAAAACTGATAAAAAATCAAGCGCTTTGTTCGTTGTTAGTATGGTTAGATTTAACGATTTGGAAGAGGCTAATAAATGTAATCAGGCTATAAGTAATTTACGTAAAAAACTTAATTTGCCCGATAATTTTGAATTTCACTATAGCAGAAATTCGAAATGAGTTAGAAAGGCTTTTCTTCAAGAAATATCTCAATTTAAATTTAGAGCCAAAACTTTAGCGATAGATAAAAATCCTGAACTGTTATATGGAGAAGGATTTAATAATAAAAAATCTTTTTATAAATTTTCTTGTGGTCTTTTGATCGATAGTGCTAAAGGCGTAGTAAAAGATTCTATTATTGTAATAGACAGAAGTGGGTCTGAAACTTTTCAATATGAGCTCAAAAAATATCTAAATAGAAGATTTAATAATGGCTCGAAAATAGTTAAAAAAGTTAAACAAAGAGATTCTCATAAGAACAATTTATTACAAGTGGCTGATTATTTTGCTAGTGTTTCTAATCGTAAATTACAAGGTAAATCTTTAGACGATTATCAAATTATTAGTAAAAAGAATTATATAAAAGTTTGGCCGAAACAAAGTCCTTATTCATTAGCGAGAAAATAAAAAACATTCACTCTATTCCTTGAAGGAAACGCATCCGATGAACGGAACTATTCGAGTGAATGTCAATTCCGCTTACATTATATCATTTAGTGTTCAAAAAAGCAATGCTTAAAAATTTTGAAACACTTTTTAATTATTCGTATTCACGTTATAAAACAAAACTTCAAAATATGATATAATTACTCTAATGAATGATGTCAAAGAAGAGATTCGGGATCGCTTGGAAATCGAAACTGTAATAGGGGATTATCTTGAATTGAGGCGGGCTGGGCGTAATTTCAAAGCCTTGAGCCCTTTTTCGAATGAAAAAACGCCCAGTTTTATTGTTAGTCCAGACAAGCGGATTTGGCATGATTTTTCGTCGGGCAAAGGTGGTGATGTTTTTTCTTTTATTATGGAAATGGAAGGTGTTGGTTTTCGCGAATCGCTTGAAATTTTGGCGCGAAAAGCAGGAGTTGAGCTCAAGGCTTATGACAACAAAAAATCTCAAGCTTTAGCAAAGCAAAAGACTCAATTACTAAAAATCAATCAGTTAACAACTAAATTTTTCCAAGCGGTGTTAGCGACTAACAAGCACGCTATTGATTATGCTACAAAAGATCGAAAATTAACCAATAAAACTATCAAAAATTTTGCAATTGGTTACGCGCCAAATAATGGCAAGGCTTTGATTAATTTTTTGCAGAAAAAAGGCTTCAAAATAGCCCAAATCAAACAAGCTGGTTTGACTAATCAATATCAAAATGATTTATTCAAAGGTCGCTTGATGATCCCATTGTCTGATGCGATGGGTCAGGTGATTGGTTATACTGGGCGTGGTTTGAACAAAGATTCGATTCCCAAATATCTCAATACTCCAGCTACTTTGCTTTATGATAAAAGTCGCCATGTTTTTGGTTTGTTCCAGGCCAAAGAATCGATTCGCAAATTGAACCAAGTGGTAATTGTTGAAGGTAATATGGACGTTATTTCTTCGCATCAAGCTGGAGTCACTAATGTGGTAGCAACCGCAGGTACGGCGATGACAGTTGAACATTTGAAGATTCTAAAACGCTACTCTAGCGATATTAGATTGGCTTTTGATAGTGACCAAGCAGGCTTAAAAGCGGCCGAACGGGCGATTGGATTGGCGCAAACAGCTGGTGTTGATTTGAAAATAATCACTCTTATTGGCGAAGCCAAAGATCCGGACGAATTGATTCAACAATCGGTTAAAAAATGGCAACAATCAATTGATAAAGCGATTCCGGCGATTGATTGGTTGATTGAAAAATATAAAAAGCAGTTTGATTTGAACCATCCGATTGGCAAGCGTGATTTTGGCGCTAAAATTTTAAAAGTAATAGATAAAATCTCGGCTAAAATTGAACGAAAGGCTTATATTGATAAAATTGTTGAAATTTTGCAAATGCCTGAAGCTGATATTAGAGAAATTATGGATAATCAACGATTAGCTAAACGTTATAAAAAACCAAAAATTAATAAATTAGAAATTGATAGCACAAAATATCAAGATGATTTATTAGCAATGGCTTTGATCAGTTCGGATGTTCGTCAATTGTTGAAAAAATTAGATTTGGAAATGATAGTTGATGCTAACAATTATAAACGACGTCAAATGGCCAAATTTATGATTGAGCATGATCAACAATTGGTCAAAAATAGTAAAATAGACTTGCGAGAGTTATCAGAGTATGGTAAGGTATTAGCATTAAAGACTGAACGACATTATTTATCATGGTCAAAAAACGATTTGATTTCGGAAGGTAAACGATTGATTAAAAGAATCGAAACAGAGTTCCGACAACAGGGCAAAGATAAATTAATGGCACAGTTGAAACAAGCTGAGAAAGCTGGTGATGACACCAAGTTCAACCAACTCTTAGTTGAAATTAATCAAATTACCAAAGGAGTTTCTACTAATGCCAAAAAGCATCAAACAGACCAAGAAATCGAAACAAACAGTTAAAAAAGACGACTCAAAAACTCAAACTACTGAAGAATTAATAAACGATATTCAAGCTTATATTAATGATAACGAAGACAGCGAACCGAATGAAGATGATTTGGTTGATGAAGAGATGACTGAATTCGAGTCAATCCAAAATGACCGTGATTTGGTGGCTGAAATTGCTGATGATTCGGTCAAATTATATTTGCACGAAATCGGCAAAACACCTCTTCTGACTCTGGAAGAAGAGCAAGAATTGGCTCGTGAGATTATCAAATATGCACCACCTAAACCAGTTAAAAGGCGCAAAATTAAGAAAATTGATGATTTGGAAGAGCTAGAATCAGAAACTGAATCCGAACCAGACCCCGTCGATAACAGAACTGTTGAAGAAAAGAAAAAATATGATAAAGCAGTAGCAAAAATGGCTGAAGCTAATATGAGATTGGTGGTTTCAATCGCCAAGCGCTATTCGGGTCGCGGTCTTGATTTTCTAGACTTAATTCAAGAGGGCAATACTGGCTTATTAAGAGCGATTCGTAAGTTTGACCCGGATAAGGGATTCAAATTTTCTACTTATGCTACTTGGTGGATTCGTCAAGCAATTACTCGAGCAATTGCTGATCAAGCCCGAACTATTAGAATTCCGGTTCATATGGTAGAAACGATCAATCGTCTACTTCGAACTCAACGTCGAATGACTCAAGAATTGAACCGTGAGCCTTCGATTGAAGAATTGTCTAAAGAAATGAACATGCCGGTTGATAAGGTTGAACATATTATGAAAATCAAACAAGATATTACTTCTTTAGATGCAACTATTGGTAGAGATGGTGATGAAGATTCGGTTTTGGGTGATTTTGTTGAAGACAAAGATAATGACACGCCTGAAGAATCGGCTACTAGCCAATTGCTAAAAGAGTTGATTCAAGACCATTTGGTTATTTTATCAGAACGAGAACAAAAAATTTTGAAAATGCGCTTCGGTTTGGACCAAAACAAAAGCTATACTTTAGAGGAAGTTGGTCGAGAATTTGACGTTACTCGAGAACGAATCCGTCAAATTGAAGCCAAAGCTTTGGCTAAAATGCGCAAACATAAAGATTCGAAAAAATTAAAAGCTTATTTGCATTAAAATAGTTAAAATCACCTGCTGGCAGGTGGTTTTTTCGTGATATAATTTTAGTAGCAGTAAAGATATTGGCACTTTAAAATGGTAGAAGGGATAAATTTATTATCTATACGAAAAAGATTATTGGATGAAATGCCGGAGCGGAGAAATTTATCCACTCCACTCTGTCATTCCCGACGGGCGCGTAGCCCTGATCGGGAATCTAGTGACAAAATTAATAAAAAGAAAGAAATTGTATGAAAAAATTAGTAATTATTGATGGCAAAAGTGTTTTTTATCGCGGTTATTATGCGATGGGCAATTTGAGTCTGCCTGATGGTACACCAACCGGTGGCGTTTATGGTTTTATGGCGATTTTTTTGACTGTTTTAAGTCAGTTAAAGCCAACTAATGTCATAGTTGCTTGGGATAAAAAAGGCACTTCAACTGCCAAACGAACAGCAATCTATCCAGAATATAAAGCTAACCGCAAACCAGCTCCAGACGATTTTTACGCTCAAGTGCCGTTGTTGCATCAATTATTAGCGGCTTTGCAGATACCATTAGTCGAGCTTGATGGTTATGAAGCTGATGATTTGATGGGCACTTTGGCTGTTCAAGCCGAAAAACAGCAAGTTGAAACCGTTCTAGTTACCGGTGATCTTGATTTATTACAGTTAATCAGCCCCTATGTTAAAGTTTATGCCACCAAAACTGGTTTTTCTAAGATAGATCAATATGATCGAGCTTTGTTTGAATCAAAATATAGTGTTAAATTAGAGCAATTTGTTGATTATAAAGCGCTTAGAGGCGATTCGAGCGATAATATTCCTGGTGTGGCTGGGGTCGGTCCAAAAACAGCGGTCGAGTTACTTAATCAATTCGGTAGTTTGGACCAAATTTATCAGAATCTTGATCAAATTAAGCCAAAATTGGCTCAAAAATTAATTGATAATCAAAAAATGGCTCAAACGAGCCAACAATTGGTCAAAATTTTCACCGATGCGCCAATCAAGCTTGATTTGAAACAAGGCTTAATCAGCCAAATTGACCCTCAAACTGCTTTTGCTGAACTTGACAAATTGCAATTTAGATCACTGAAGAATAAATTGGCGAAAATTTTAGATTATAGCCCGTCGGATCAAAATAATCAGTCGGCTTTGTTTAATAATATGGTTGAGATAAAAGTGGAGTCAGTCACTGAAGCTAGAATGCTGACTTTGATTGAGAATCAACAGATATTAGTTGAGATAATCAATGATAAAATCGTGTTCCAATTATTAGACAAAGATCAGGTTTATCAGGCGCCGATTAACGATCAAACAATCAATAATTTGGCTCAAGTAGATAAAATTATTACTAGCAGTGTTAAACAATTATTACATCAATTAGTCGGTAAACGAAAATGGAATAAATTGACTGATTTACCATTTAAATTTGATCAAATTTATGATTTGAACCAAGTTAGTTTTTTGCTTGATTCGTTAGCTTATCAACCACTTAAGATTGTTAATTTGGCCGATATTAACCAGTTGAAGTCAGCCTATTTGGCTCAATTAGAAGCAATCAAACAAGTTCCTGAGCTAGATAAGATTATTAAGTTAGATTTTAAGTTGAGTTTGGTGTTATTTTTGATCGAAAGGAGAGGAGTTAAGATCGATTTGGCTTTTTTTGATCAGTTTAAACAGCAAATTGACCAACATTTAGATCAATTAACGACCGAAATCTATCAATTGAGCGGCCAAGAATTTAATATTAATTCACCAAAACAACTATCAGAAGTTTTGTTCGAAAAATTAGAGTTGCCAACTAAAGGTTTGAAAAAGAATAGTAACGGTTATTCGACCAACCGAAAAACTTTGGATATTTTGGAATCAGAGCATCCAGTAATTAGCAAAATTAAACAATTAAGAGAATTGGCCAAATTAAAATCAACTTATGTTGATGCTTTGCCAGAATTGGTTGATTCTAATTCACGTTTGCATTCTTCGTTGCATCAAGATGTAACTTCGACTGGTCGGTTATCTTCAAGCGAACCAAATTTGCAAAATATTCCAATTCGATCGGATTGGGGTAAGAAATTACGCCAAGGTTTCGTAGCTGATGTTGATAAAATTCTGATTAGTGCTGATTATGCTCAATTTGAATTGCGAATTGTGGCAGCATTAGCTGAAGATCAACCAATGTTGGACATTTTTAATCAAGATCGTGATATTCATCAAGAAATGGCTGCTCAATTGTTTGAAATTCCGGCTGATGAAGTAACTAAGGCTCAGCGACGAATTGCCAAAATCGTTAATTTTGGCGTGTTATACGGAATTTCGGCTCGAGCTTTATCTCAATCAATTGACAGCTTGGATTATCAGCAAGCCAAGCAGATTATTGATCAATATTTTGCCACTCGAGTTAAGGTTAGCCAGTTCATGGAACAAACTTTGGCTCAAGCTGACCAAAAAGGCTATGTTGAAACTTTTTGGGGCAGGAGACGACCAACGCCTGATGTTAAAAGTTCGAATTTTAAAATTCGTGAAGCTGCTAAGCGAGCTAGTGCTAATATGCCGATTCAAGGCACTGGTGCTGATTTGATGAAACAAGCGATGATTGAGATCGAGCAATTCTTGACTGATATAAAAGGCGCTAATCAGATTTTGCAGATTCATGACTCGATTTTGATCGAAGCTTATCCTAAAGATTTACCACTAATAAAAGCTAGGCTATCGAATATTATGACTAATATTTGTCCAGAACTAAAAGTTAAGTTAGCGGTTGACATTAAAATTGGACAAACTTGGCTTGATTTATGATTTGAAATTGCTTATACTTTAAATATAACTAACCAAAGGAAGAAAAATGACAAAAAAAGGATTTACATTCGTTGAAATAACAGTAGTAATAGTGATTTTAGCAATTATCGCTACCATAGGGTCTTATGCTTACTTTAAGTCAATTGAAAGAAGCAAGGTCGCTGAAGTAGTTGCTAATGTTCGTCATTATAAAGAAGCCATTGATAATAAAGTTCTAGCTAAAGCTAGAGATGATAAAGTTGAACTTAAAGCGTTTCCTTTCTTGGTTTCAGCTAATGATTCATTGAGTGATGTAATTAAATTGAAAAACACCAATTATTTTGTTAAAGACGGTGATGGAGGGTATGGTAATTTGACAGACATATCTTTAATAGTTGGAACAATTGATAGTAAAATTGATGATAGCATAATTATGATTTATGCGATTGGTTCGACCGAAGATTGTATTTTAGGAGAGAGTTTGTATGTAGAAAGTGATATGAGTAATTTTTATGAAGAAAAACCAAACGCCAATAGTAAAAAGTATGGTCATCATTTAGGAATCACGTCTTCTAATTTTTGTGCAATTGAGTTGAGTGATAATCTGGACGATTTTCATTTTCCAGAAGGATAATTTAAGAATTGGATATAGTGATTGTTGGATCGGCTTCACTGATCCTAATCAATTCATTATACTTACAAACTCGGTCGGTGCGTGAAAGTGAACCAGTTTTGATTTGACCAGCGTTAGTGCCGACTGCTAAATGGGCGATGGTAGTATCTTCGGTTTCACCTGAGCGATGTGAAATTATAACTTTAAAATTATTAGCTTGAGCTAATTTAATCGCCTCAATTGTTTCGGTTAGAGTACCGATTTGATTTGGTTTGATCAAAATTGCATTGCAAGCTTTTTTATCAATCGCTTGTTGTAATAATTCGGTGTTAGTGACTAATAAATCATCGCCAACTAGTTGAATTTTATCACCCAATTTTGAGGTTAATGATTGCCAATTCTGCCAGTCTTCTTGGTCTAAGCCATCTTCGATTGAAATAATTGGATAATCGTCAACCCATTTGCTGAATTTATCAATTAATTGTTTGGCTGTTAATTGTTTTTTCTCGGTTTTGAGATCATATTTTTGATCTTGATAGATTTCACTTGATGCAGTATCAAGCGCAATCGCTACTTCTTGTCCTGGTTTATAACCAGCTAATTTGATTGCTTCATTGATTAAAATCAAAGGTTCTTGATTACCAGATTTGACTTGAGGTGCAAAACCGCCTTCGTCGCCAACAGTGGTTGAATAATCAGCTGCTTTTAGAATTTTTTTAAGGTTATGAAAAACTTCAGTTCCGATTTTGAGTGCCTGATTGATGTCTTTGGCGGCGATTGGTACAATCATATATTCTTGAAAATCGGTTGAAAAGTCAGCGTGAGCTCCACCATTGATTACATTGATCATTGGCATAGGCATTGAAAAAGTTTCGTTGTTGGCGATTTGACCAATGTATTTATAAAATGGCAAACCTTGTTGATTAGCCACTGCTTTTGCCGCTGCCAAACTAACGGCCAAGATGGCATTAGCACCAAAATTGGCTTTATTGTCAGTTCCGTCGGCTTCAATCATTGTTTTATCTAGTTCGGCTTGTGAGCTGAAAGCTTTATTGACCAGTAGTTGGCTTAATTGATTGTCGATGTTGTCAATTGCTTGGTAAACACTTTTACCCATCCAAGACTTTTCGTTATCGCGTAATTCGAGTGCTTCTTTGGAGCCGGTGCTAGCACCACTTGGCACAGCGGCTCGTCCCCAAAAACCGTTGTTTAATATTACATCAGCTTCAACCGTTGGATTGCCACGCGAATCCAAAATTTGGCGAGCTTTAATTTGAGTGATTGTAAATTCTGTCATAATTTAATTTTACCACGTTTTAGCCAAAATAATTATGGTTTATGGTATAATTTTAATATGCAAAAAACTGTAGATTTACCGACTAGAATGCCGCGAGACTTAATTTTTATTAGGCATGGTCAAAGTGAATCAAATGTAGTTCAAGATTATCAAAAGCAGGGGCAAGAACACCCGCAATATGATCAGGTAGCTAATCGTCCTGATTGGCAGCAAAGACTAACAACATTGGGAATTAATCAAGCTAAGGCGGCTGGCAAATATATAGAAGAACATTTGGGAGGTCTTGATTCTTTTGATGGCTGTTTTGTGTCACCATTTTTACGAGCTCGTGAAACGGCGGCTTATTTGGGGGAGCAAGATTGGTTAGTCGATGATCGAATAGTTGAGCGTTTTCGTGGAGTTCATGGTGTAGAGTCTTATGAACAACATCAATTAAATAAAATACTAGAAATTAGAGATATTTCTCCTTGGTATTCTCGACCAGATTGGGGCGAGAGTTTGCAAGACGTTTTTCAACGTTATCGAACTTTTCAATCATCAATTCGTCGTCATCACAATAAAGATCGAGTTTTGGTAGTTTCGCATGGCGATTTTATCAAAACGGCTCGTTATGCGATTGAATGGCTTAAACCAGAGCAATGGGAAGATGCAGACTTTGACCAAGATCAGACTATACCTAATGGTTCAATTTTGCATTATTCGAGAATTAATCCTTACAATCCGACTGAGATTAGTGATGATATTGATTGGGTCAGATTGATTGATCCATCTAATCCTGATAATAATCAGACTTGGCGTCAGCTTAATATTAAGAAAAAATATTCATCAGCTGAATTGTTAGAATCAGTTCAAAAAGTCAAACCAATTTTATAAAAACCTCTTTTTAAAGAGGTTTTTATAATTTATTGTTGTTTCTTACGTTTTTTGAGTCCGAACAGAGTAAGTATCATTATGATTAGTAAGTAAACGCTCCAAGTTGGAATATTAGTGTGGTGAATTCGGAAATAACCAGTGTTAGGTGGTAAGACAAAACCAATTTGGTTATCAGCTTTGATTACAATTAATTGTTGAGTAGTTGTCTCATTGCCATAAATGTCAATTGCGTGAGCGATTATAATGTATTCACCATTAGTCAAGTCGGCAATTGTGCCGGCTGGGACCGTCCAAGTGCCATCGCCATTGTTGGTTGCTGAGTAGGTGTTGCCATTAATTTCGATAGTTACAGTTGCGTCTGGATCGTCAATCGTACCATTTAACTCAGGAGAACGTTCATCTGAATTATCTGTGTCAATGGTGGCGTTTGGTGGGGTGGCATCGATTAATAGAATGTCTTGAAAATTTTGATCAACTAGTTGAGTAGAAGTGCCTTGTTCAAAAGTGGTAATTCTAACATCATATTGACCGTCGGCTAAGGCTGGACTGATGGTATTATCAGCTAAAGTCCAAGTGCCATCACCGTTGTTAGTAGCATTATAATTGACGCCGTTAACATTTATTCTAATATCAGCGCTAGTGTTAGATATCGAGCCAGTTAGTTCGGGCGTGCTGTCATTGGTACTTAATGAATTGACTGACACCATTGAATCATCATAATTGATAGTAAAACTTTGATTAATGGTTGATTCAGGACAACCACCAGCTATAGTTACCAAAATAGTATTATTAGCAGGAGTTAGGGTTAAGTTTCGACTGTAAGTCAAATTTTCTTGATAAGTTATATTATCATTGGTAACAACTGGATTGCCATTAACACTAATACTAATTCGATTACCCCAATCAACATCAAAATCGAAGTTGGTTGAAGATGTATTAACTACAGAATTATTAGCTGGGGTAGTTAATGCTACGGCAGGCGTCCTCTCACCACCTTGACATAACTGAGCGGTGATAGTAGTGTTGCTACTTTGATCAGCAGCATTTGCTAGGTTTGGCATCGAATAAGCAAGCAATAGGCCAACTCCAACCATTAATCCTAGGCTAATTTGTTTAATGTTTGTTTTTATCATTTTTAAGCCTTTCACTTATTTTTTTTAATATAGATTAAGCCAATGACTAAAGCACTTAT
>PDWI01004552.1_pt1 | contig 19802 bp, 13 predicted proteins | sample 1430891 | NCBI WGS metagenome assembly PDWI01 (sample SAMN01162508, study PRJNA174530) | Oral metagenome, whole genome shotgun sequencing project. | biome: Marine environment; feature: Marine mammal; material: Swab sample of the gingival sulcus; isolation source: swab sample of gingival sulcus...
AGATGAATCCGAGGAAAAAGCATTTGATTTATTTGCCGCAGTTGATGATCAAGCAACTGCCAAGGCGCAGCCGCTGACACTGGCCGAGGAAAAAGCAGCTGGGGAAAAAGCGGCCGAGACCGCCGAGACTGAGCAGGCGGCTGAGCAGGCGGCTGAACAAGCACCGCAGGCACTGTTTGAGGCGCCGACTGAAGAGCCGCTGCAGGAAAAAGAGGCGCAAGTATCGCCGCAGCCTGCTGCCAAAACAGAGCAAGAAGCGATTGACTTGGCTGAAGAAAAAATGCCAGAACCGCTTGAGGCAGCAGACGATGCCGCATCACCAACAGGTGAATTTGAGGAAAAAGCATTTGACTTATTTGCCGCAGTTGATGATCAAGCAACTGCCAAGGCGCAGCCGCTGACACTGGTCGAGGAAAAAGCGGCCGAGACCGAGCAGACGGCAGAACAGCCAATTGCCCCGAGTGAAGAAAAGCCGCCTGAAGAAGAAAAAACACCTGAAGAAGAAAAGCTGTCGGATGAAGAAATCATAGAGAATATACCGCCGGTATCCGATGAGGAGTTATTGAGTTTATTTGCAGACATTGACGAAGAACCGGTTCAGGAAAAACGGGACGCAGCATCAGCAGAGCCGCTCGATTTGCCTGAAGACATCGCTGCTGAAAAAGCGCAAACGCCTGCACAAACGCCTGCACAAACGCCACAACAGGAGTCGGCTGAAGAAATCACCGCTAAAGACACTGCTGAATCCACAGAGCCTGTTGCAGCACAGGGCGATGACAATCGGGCCTTGCAGGCAGCAAAAAACTTGGTTAGCGATATTGCAGTCCATCAGGCGCTCGCACCGGAAAAATTGACCGAAGCCACAACACCGCTGGTTGCACCTGATACGGTTGACACGCCTGAAACAACAGCACCGGCCGATGAACAAGAAGCGGCCGGCGTTAGCACTGCAGCCGAACCGGAACAAAGTACGGTCAAACCCGCGGAGAAGACAACAGGTAAATTCACCCTGTCACCAAAACTTGTCAGGGTTGAAAAGAAAAAACCATCCGTTGTTGTCGAGGAACTCGAATATAAAGAAGCAGTTAAAACCGCCGATAAAGAACTTGAAAGTAAGCAGTTCGCCACTGACACCACTGACGAGAGCGATAATTTGCCAGAAACCCAGGCAACACCGGTTGGGCAAGAAAGCCCGGCCGATATGGCTGCGTCCGACGTTCCGATCACACCCGTTGAGCAGGTTGCAACACCCCCTGAGGCAACACCCCCTGAGGCAACACCCCCTGAGGCAACACCCCCTGAGGCAACACCCCCTGAGGCAACACCCCCCCTGAGGTAACACCCCCTGAGGTAACACCCCCTGAGGTAACACCCCCTGAGGTAACACCCCCTGAGGCCGTCGGCAAAAAGGGTATGGCACATCTTAGCGAGTTATTGCGTCGTTTGAGTAAGGTGGGAAAACCAGCCGACGCCGTCGAAGAAGTGTCTCGGCATAATGACAGGATTGAAAAGGAACATATCGAATCATTGCCACAACAAGCGGATAACGTGGCCGCAGCGGCAGCAACGGATAAGCAAACCTCACCGGCAGAAACAGCGGAAACGGCCGGTCTGTCGCCGGGGAGTATCAGTGACATATTAAGTCGTTTCAATGCCGGCAAGGAGACAATCAGGGATGCAGCAAAACCGGGTAGTTTGGACACCCCGGGGTCTTCTGAACAATCGCAACTACCCGAGCTTGAAGCGGGCGATAAGCCGGAAGCAGCGCAGGAAAAAGCGCAAGAAACACCGGAAATTGTTGACCCGGACAAAAATCGCAAACAATTTGTCAGTGATGCCGAACGTCATATCGTCTTGTCAAAGACACATTTCCAGGGCTGGAAACGCAGTCGTTTTACAGACAGCAGTCCGAGAGCATTACTTTCCGAAGATATCACCAGTATTTCATTATTATCAGAACGTTATCAGTTTGATAGCGTTATTGCATCCAGTCGCTTAAGCGGCAAATTAATCAATATACTGGCGGAGGAAAACATCCATCCTAATCAGGAAACTGCTGACACGATTGAAAGGGCGGTTGATGAATTTGATCGTTTAGCCGTTGCCATCGAAAAAGACGCGGACGAGGCTGAACAAGAGTTTAACGCCGATGTGATTAAGGCGGTCGAGGAGCGAGTGAATATGCCGCTCGAGCAGCTGGGCAGACCTTTAGACTTCGTCCTGATGGGCAGAGGTATTGTTGCCAGCGACAGTTTGTTTAAACACGATGACAGCCCCATTGTTGTCGATGATTTCAAAATTACCAGCCCTCGACGCACGGTGGATGCAAATCTGTCGGAAGCGGTTGACAGTGATAGCAGTGATGAGTATGACATTTGTTTTGATAATCCAAACGATTTGGATAAAACCATTTTAGACACCTTTTTAGAAGAAGCCCAAGATATTATCAAAACCAACCAAAGGAGCCTGGCAAATTGGAAAAAGAACCCGGGTAATATGGCAGAAGTACAGAAGTTACAACGTGGAATGCACACCTTAAAAGGCGGAGCACGCATGGCAGGCTTGAGTGTTTTGGGGGATTTATCACATTATGTTGAAACGCTGTTAGATGGTCTGGCGAGGGGTACGGTCAGTGATAAGAATAAGGCGCGGTTATTGCTTGAAGAAGCCAATACCATGTCCGCCACTATGGTGCAGCTGGCCAATTATCGTAAAATAATTTATGAATCGCCCGATTATCTGCAAAGATTGGATACCTTTTTACACGACCAGACCGGTAAATCACTGGATTATAGCCGTGTTGGCAAAGATGACGCCCAAGCGACCGACGATGGTAAAGAGAAAAAAGGCGTCATCATTAAGAAAAAAGGCTACTCGGTACGTCTTAACTCAAAATTAGTTGATAAAATGTCCAGTCTGGTCGGTGAAGATATTGTCACCAGAACCAGATTAGAACGTAAAATGTCGGAGCACAACTACCAATTAGACGAGTTATCGCGCACCGTCACGCGTATCAGAGAACAGTTACGGCAGTTAGGCAATAAGACAGAGGCACAAATTTTATTTGGTCATAACGTCTCTTCCGATTCTCCTGAGACGCTGCATGACGGCTTTGACCCGTTGGAGCTGGACTATTTTTCGGAAATTCAACAATTGTCGCGTCAATTAGCCGAATCAATGGACGATTTGTACAGTATTCGCGGCAATTTGAGCGACTGTGTTGAACGAACCCGTCAAAGTCTGCTGTACCAAACGAAAATTCATCAGGCATTACAGGATACAATTTTATCAACCTCGGTTGTCCGTTTTGATTCCATTTATGCGCGTATGGATACCCTGGTTAAACAAGTATCAAAAGATTTGCACAAGGTTGCCAAACTGGAAATTGAAGGCGGTGAAGTTGGAGTTGAACGAAATGTTTTGGAAACGCTGATTCCGGCTTTTGAGCACGCGGTACGTAATGCCGTTGCGCATGGCATTGAAACCTTACAAGAACGAAAAAAAATAGGCAAAGGCATTATCGGGCGTGTTCGTTTAAGTGCACACCGTCGTGGTTCGGAAATTTGGTTCGCCATTGCCGATGATGGTCATGGTATTGATTTGGCAACGATTAAAAAGAAAGCAAAACGTCTCGGTATGCTGGATGAAAAATACGCTAATAGTAAAGGCTATTTGTTGCGTTTGCTATTTGAGCCGGGTTTTTCAACAGCCGACAACCCCACCCAGATTTATGGTCGAGGCATTGGCTTAGACGTGCTAAGGGAGGTGGTCAGAACACGCCACGGCAGTATCGAGGTGGATACCGAGCCGGGACAAGGATTGACCATTGGTATGCGCTTGCCATTCACCGTCTCGGTTGCTGATGTTTTGCCGGTAAGAATCGGCCAATACACTTATGCCATTCCCATCGTCTCAATTGAAGGTATTGCCAGAATACCGCACGAAGTGTATCAATTGTTTATGCATGGGGAAAAAACGCATTACCTGTACGGGCAATATACCTACAAGTTTGAGAGTTTGGTTGACTTTTTAGACCCGTATGCAAAAAAAGTCTTGTCGCCACGCGGCGGGGTACCGGCGTTGTTAGTCAAAGTAGGTTATAAACGCATTATTTTTGAGGTAGGAGAAATCGGTAATTCGCAAGAGGTGCTGATTAAATCGGTCAATCGGCAATTTACCGCTTTACCCGGTATTATCGGTGCAACCGTACTTGATGACGGCCATCCCGTACCGGTGTTGGAAGCATCAACCTTGGGACGTTACTTCCTGGACTACCAGCAATCGGGACATACGATGGAAGATTACACTGCAGAGGGACGCGTGATAGAAGTGGAAAAAGAAACGACGATTTTGGTTGTCGATGACTCAATTACCATCCGTAAGGTGAGTGCAAAATTGTTAAGCAAATACAATGCGGAGGTCAGAACGGCTAAAGACGGGCTGGAAGCCATTGATATCCTTGATGATTGGCGGCCGGATGTTATTTTGTTGGATATTGAGATGCCGCATATGGACGGTTTTGAACTGGCTACCTATATCAGAAACAGTAAAGAATATGGCGATATTCCTATTATCATGATAACCTCACGTGCAGGCGAAAAACATAAAGAACGAGCCAAAGTTATCGGTGTTAATAATTATTTAGGCAAACCTTATACCGAAGAGGTGTTAATTGCAACCATCAGCAAAACTTTAAACAAAAAGATTGAGAAATAATTTATGAGTAATTCCATCAACTCGCTGTTAATTGCCTACTCCCCTGTGGATAATGTCATTGTTCCCGGCGAGCTTATTGAGTGCATATTGCCGTACGCGATTCCATTGCCGTTCAGTCACCCCCACCGGGCGGTGGTGGGTTCTTTGATTTATAAAAAAGCCAAGGTGCCGATTGTTAACTTATTGAATTTGCAAGAACAAACCTATCAAGTACCGCTGCCAAAGAACAGTCTTGGGCGCTATCGTCTGGTCATGCTTTCCAGCATTGTCGAGCAGAGTTTCTGTGACCATTACGCTATTATTGCCTACAGACCGCCAATGCGGCTGAAGGTGACGACAGATAATATAACCGCCATTAACAGTATGCCGACACCATACTCTTACAACCGCGTCAGGCTGGATTTGACAACCGGTAAACAACAGGCCTATATTCCCAAACTGGACGTCATAGAAAAAGAACTTTTTGTTACCCCAAATAACGCCTCATGATGATAAAAGAACACATTGACATCGAAAAACCCATTGTTGAGTTACAAGAAAAAATTGATGAATTGAAGAAATTATCTGAGAATTCAGAGATGGATATCAGCGATGAAATGGAGCGTTTGGAAGAAAAATCCAAAGTGCTGACCAGAGATATTTTTGCCAAATTAACACCGTGGCAAACAGCCAAGTTGGCTCGTCATCCGCTGCGTCCTTATACTTTGGAATATATCGATGAAATTTTTACCGATTTTCATGAATTACATGGTGACAGGGCTTACGGCGACGACAAAGCCATTGTTGGTGGCATTGCCAAATTGGACGGGCAACCGGTGATGGTTATCGGCCATCATAAAGGGCGGGGAACAAAAGAAAAAGTGTTTCGCAACTTTGGCATGCCGCGTCCGGAGGGTTATCGCAAGGCCAAACGTTTGATGCATCTGGCGGAAAAGTTCGCCTTGCCGATTATTACCTTTATCGATACGCCGGGGGCCTATCCCGGTATTGGAGCGGAAGAGCGCGGGCAAAGCGAAGCCATTGCCAGAAATTTATACGATATGACCACGTTAACCGTTCCTGTCATTTGTACGGTGATTGGTGAAGGCGGTTCGGGCGGCGCTCTGGCCATCGGTGTCGGGGATCGCTTGTTTATGTTGCAATATTCGATTTACTCCGTCATTTCCCCCGAAGGCTGTGCCTCGATTTTATGGCGCAGTGCGGAAAAAGCCGAAGATGCTGCCGATGCCATGAATATTACTGCCGATAAATTACTCAAGCTGGATTTGATTAATGCCGTTATCGAAGAGCCGCTGGGCGGGGCACACCGGGATATGGCGAAAATGGCACAACGTATCAAAGCCAAAGTAAAAACGGCATTGGCGGAAATCAGCCAATTGGATACCGAGACGATGCTAAACCAACGTTATGAGCGCATTCGACACTTTGGTTTTTTTGAGGAGTAATGTCTCGCCCGTAAGTGCAAATGCGGACACAAATCCGGCACTGCCGGTTAGGGCAAATGCAGTGAAGTAATGCCTTCTTACGATGCCAACCACTGCTAACCAACTCAGCAAGCATTGCCAACAAGTTTTGGCGGCGTATCCCGCCAAACGCTGGCTTATCGGCTACAGCGGTGGCCGTGATTCCCACGTTTTACTGGATTTATTGGTCAGTTTGCGTCGGCAACAGGCTATTACGGCCGAGTTACTGGCTATTCACGTCAATCACCGTTTGCAAAGTCAATCCGATGCCTGGGTAAAGCATTGTCAAAAAGTATGCCGTGCAGAGGGCATACCGTTGATTGTCGCAACCGTTGCCGTAAAGCCCAAAGCCGGGGAAAGTATCGAAGCCTTTGCCCGCCGGCAGCGTTATGCCTTAATCGAACAGCACTTGTTAGACGGTGATATGTTCTTGTCCGCCCACCACCAACGTGATCAGGCCGAAACTTTTTTATTGCAGTTAATGCGCGGCGCCGGTATCGACGGGCTGCGGGCAATGCCGATAATTAAACCTTTTGGGGCAGGGCATTACCTACGCCCGTTGTTAAACGTCGGTTATGATGATATTGTTCGCTATGCCGAAGCCAGACAATTGCCTTTTATTGTCGATGACAGTAATGATGACCGGCGGTTCAACCGTAATTATATCCGTCATGCGGTGTTACCCGTGTTAACAAAACGGTTTCCCCAGGCGGAAGCGGCGATTGCCCGTTCTGCCGCCTGGCTGGCGGAAGTACCGGCGGCAGGTGTCCCTGACCGGCTGCCTTGGCCGGCATTGACAACTTATCCGTTGGCGAAGCAAAAGCAACAACTAAGGGCTTTTGTTAAAAATAAAATCGGCTTGTCTTTGTCGCAAAAACAGACCGATTATTTGCTGCATCATCACCTGATGGCCGCAGCCGACAAGCAGCCGCAGCTGCCGGTGGGGGATTATGTGATTCGTCGTTTTGCCGATGAAGTGATTATCACACAAGCGTTGCCGGATGCACAAAAGCACCTGCTTAGCGATAGCACTTTTTCTGCCCGGATCACCTTTGGGCAGGTTTATCACCTAAACAAAATAGCAACATTAGTCTGGCAAACGGGGCAGGGCGGTTTGGAAGACCTGGCCGGGCAGCACTATCGGCTGAAACCCTTAAACGGCTCAATCCGCTTTCATCCGCATACGCGTCGGCACAGCACCACGGTTAAAAAATTATTGCACGAAGCGGGCATTATGCCGTGGCTGCGTCCCCTGTATTTCGGACTGTACTCGGGCAGAGAACTGGTGGCAATTCCCGGGATTGGCGTGGCACAAGCGCGTTACAAAAAAAATACCGATGCCAAGATGCCGGTGTGGATAATTGAACAGAAGTTTGTTAGACTATAACCCCTGTAGTAATTCACTTCTTTCAGGGTAGTCACTCTTTTATGACAAAATATATATTTATTACCGGTGGTGTGGTTTCCTCTTTGGGCAAGGGCATCGCCGCCGCCTCTTTGGGTGCGATTTTGGAATCACGCGGTTTAAGCGTGACGATGATTAAACTGGACCCCTATATCAATGTTGACCCGGGTACCATGAGTCCGTTTCAGCACGGTGAGGTGTTTGTCACTCATGATGGTGCGGAAACCGATTTGGACCTTGGCCATTACGAGCGCTTTATCCGTTTTCAATCCAAGCAGTCCAACAACACAACTTCGGGGCGTATTTATCAGGATGTGATTGCCAAAGAACGGCGCGGTGATTATTTGGGGGCAACCGTTCAGGTTATTCCGCACATCACCGATGCCATTAAAGCCCGTATAAAGCGCGGCGCCGAAGGCTATAATATTGCTTTGGTTGAGATTGGTGGCACCATCGGCGATATTGAATCCTTACCCTTTATTGAAGCGATTCGTCAAATGGGCTCGTCAATGGGACGCAGTAATGCACTGTTTATGCACCTGACCTTATTACCTTATGTGAAGTCATCGGGCGAGTTGAAAACCAAGCCGACCCAGCACTCGGTGAAAGAACTGCGTTCTATCGGTATTCAACCGGATATTTTGGTGTGCCGTTCCGACCGTCCCGTCCCCGCCGAAGAACGGCGGAAAATTGCCTTATTCACCAATGTTGAACCGAAAGCGGTTTTTGAGTGTCTGGATGCCGATTCGATTTACGCCGTTCCGCGCTATTTACAGCAACAGGGGTTGGATGACGTGGTGGTGGAGAAGTTACAGCTGAAAACCAAACCATCTGACTTATCGGAATGGGACAAAGTTTTGGCGGCCATTAACAACCCCAAAGGCGAGGTTGATATTGCTATGGTGGGTAAGTATGTTGAACTCACCGATGCTTATAAATCCCTCAACGAAGCCCTTTTCCACGGTGGTATCCACAATCAATACACCGTTAATTTACACTATTTTGAATCCAGCGATTTTCGTGCGGGTGATTTATCGCCGCTGGCCGATATGGATGCCATTGTCGTCCCCGGCGGTTTTGGTGAGCGCGGCGTGTTGGGTAAGGTTAACGCAGTACGCTATGCGCGTGAAAATCACATTCCGTTTTTGGGCATTTGCCTGGGATTACAAGTGGCGGTGATTGAATATGCACGCCATGTATTGGGTCTTGCCGATGCCGATTCCACCGAGTGGAATAAAGAAACAACCAACCCGATTATTGCCCTGGTCACCGAATGGGTAAATGAAAAAGGACAAATTGAGCACCGCGACCACGATGCCGATTTGGGCGGTACCATGCGTTTGGGCGCCTTAACCGGCAAAGTGCAGGCGGGCACAAAAACGCACAGCATCTACGGTGATACCATTGTTGAGCGGCATCGTCACCGTTTTGAAGTCAATTCGCAGTATGAGGAGGCCCTGCAGCAGGGCGGCTTGGTGATTTCTGCCCGCAGTGCCGACAGCGGCCTGGTTGAGGTGATAGAATTAGCCGACCACCCTTGGTTTATTGCTTGTCAATCGCATCCGGAATTTACCTCAACCCCGCGCGACGGTCACCCGCTATTTAAATCGTTTATTGCCGCTGCCGTTGCCCACAGGCAATCCCGCCAGCCGCAACAGTCAGACAACAAACAACAGTAACAGGAGAACAAAATGTCAACAATTCAACAAGTCAAAGCCAGAGAAATTTTAGATTCCCGCGGCAACCCTACCGTTCAGGTCGATGTCATTTTAGACAGTGGTGTCACAGGACGCGCCAACGTGCCCTCGGGCGCATCAACCGGTATTCGTGAAGCGCTGGAGTTGCGTGACGGTGATAAATCACGTTACGGCGGCAAAGGGGTGTTAAATGCCGTGAAAAACGTCAATACCATCTTAAATGACGCCTTAAGCGGCAAACGTTTTACCCAGGCAGAGTTAGATGGTGCAATGATTGCTTTGGACGGTACCGATAACAAAAGTAAGCTGGGTGCCAATGCGTTATTGGGTGTTTCCATGGCCTTTGCTTATGCAGCTGCCGAAGAAAGCCGCACACCATTATATAAAACCTTTACCAGGACTGATGGCAAATACGGTTTGCCGGTACCGATGATGAATATTATCAACGGCGGGGCGCATGCCGATAACTCGGTGGATATTCAAGAGTTTATGATTATGCCGGTGAATTTTGACCGCTTTGCCGAAGCGCTGCGCTGTGGGGCGGAAATTTTCCATGCCTTGCGCAAAGTCCTGCAAAAAGACGGACACATTACCACAGTGGGTGATGAGGGTGGTTTTGCCCCTAACTTGCCGTCTTCCAAAGCCGCTTTAGAAGCCATTATGCAGGCCATCCGTGATGCCGGTTACGCGCCGGGTAAAGATGTTTTTCTGGCTCTTGATGCTGCCAGTTCGGAATTCTATAAAGACGGCAAGTATGAGTTGGTTGGTGAGGGTAAATCATTGACCAGTGCTGAAATGGCGGATTATTTAGCCGATTTGGCAGAAAACTTCCCGATTGTTTCTATGGAGGACGGTATGGCGGAAGAAGACTGGGACGGCTGGAAAATTTTAACCGATAAAATCGGTGCCAAGGTTCAGTTGGTCGGTGATGATTTGTATGTCACCAATCCCAAGATTTTCCAAGAGGGTATTGACAAGGGCATCGCCAACTCGATTTTGATTAAAGTCAATCAAATCGGCACCTTAACCGAGACCCTGCAAGCCATTGAAATGGCCCACCAAAACGGTTATACAGCGGTTGTGTCGCACCGCTCGGGCGAGACAGAAGACGCCACTATTGCCGATATTGCGGTGGGTACGACGGCAACACAAATCAAGACGGGTTCGTTATCGCGCTCCGATCGTATTGCCAAGTATAATCGTTTGTTATTAATTGAAGAAGAGTTGGGCGATAAGGCATTTTATTATGGTAAAAGTGCTTTTTTGGGTAAGTTATAACCCAGGCAAAATAAGCACCGCAGAGCCGTCATATCCGTTATATACCACGGCTCTGCGCCAAAGTTTGATACTACACTGTTATGTTTAAAAAAATACTGAACTCTACACTAAGATTAACCTTGGTAATTATCGCCCTGGCGGTATTGGTGGTGTTAAATTTCTATGTGTGGAATAAAGACCACCAACAAGAAGAACAAATCCAGGCTTTGCAAAAACAGCTCGCTATACAACGACAGGAAAATAACGTACTGTCACAATCCAACACCGAACTGCGGCAAAAAATTGACAGTCTCAAACAGGGCAGTACGGAAATGATTGAAGAAGAGGCCCGCAGCGGTTTTGGCATGGTCGGTGAAGGCGAAACTTTCTATCATTTTGAAGGGAAAAAACCCAAAGACTAGGTAGTGTAGTCACGAGATATTTTGTAAACGATGTTATCAGGTTATACCTAGGATAATACCCTCTCCCTGTGGGAGAGGGCTAGGGTGAGGGTAAAAATCTTTACTATTTCAGTGATGTTGGAACTATTAGTTATCTCGCCCTCACCCCCCGCTGGGGGTAGAAATTGTTATTTTACTTTTGTAACCAACTGCATAATAATTTACTTTCTAAATGCACAGCGGGATGGATAATTTCAGTTTTTTCAGGTGACGGGTGGTTAATTATTGTGGTTTGTTATAGAATGGTGGCGGGTGCATTTACTTGTTCTACCACCAACAAGGGTGTTGTGGTGATACTGTTTTGGACGTCAATCAAGCTGGATGGTATTTGTATTTTGCAACGTCCTAGTATCAATAAAACGCCACCATCAGGTAGTGTAGTCACGAGATGTTATTTTTTGCGATAGGTAGGCGGTTATCAGACAAGGTAAAGCGCGCAGAGAATAGTGATTCATCTTGTCAAGCGCTTTAACGCCGTATGCTGACCGCCTGGCCTCGCCCTTCGGGTCGGGGCAGAATGTTTCCCTCTCGGCGTTGTAAATGCTTGACATTACTGGTAGTGCCTTGCGCTTTACGCCTTGATAGGAAAACATGCTGCCCACCGACAAAAAACAATATCTCGTGACTACACTACCTAATAAAATAAAAAGTTGTTTGGTGTGAAATGCTACCCCGGCAGTTTTTGTAAAAAAACTTCATCACCATAAAACGGAGGACCCCCATGACTTCATTAATTAGCTTATTAGGCATCGTTGTACTGCTTGCCATTGCCCTCGCCTTGTCAAATAACCGCCGTGCCATTAATTTGCGTACCGTTGGCGGCGCGTTTGCCTTGCAATTTTTGATTGGCGCGTTTATTTTGTACGTTCCTGCCGGACAACGGGCGCTGGCGTCGGTGTCTGCAGGTGTTGCCAAAGTGTTGGAATACGGTAATTCCGGTATTCATTTCATCTTTGGCGGACTGGTGTCGGACAAAATGTTTGATATTTTTGGCGGCAGCGGGTTTGTTTTTGCTCTGCGTGTTTTACCTATTATTGTTTTCTTTTCGGCATTGGTCGCAGTACTTTATTATATGGGCATTATGCAGTGGGTGGTGAAAATCATCGGTGGCGGTTTGCAAAAACTGTTGGGTACCTCACCGGCGGTTTCCATGTCAGCAGCAGCTAACGTATTTGTCGGGCAGACGGAAGCCCCGTTGGTGGTTAAACCCTATGTACCGCATATGTCCGAGTCGGATTTGTTTGCGGTGATGTGCGGTGGTTTGGCCTCGATTGCCGGCTCTGTACTGGCCGGCTATGCCGGTATGGGCGTACCATTACCGTACCTGATTGCTGCGTCGTTTATGGCGGCCCCGGGTGGTTTGTTATTCGCCAAATTGATGATACCGGAAACGGAAAAATCTGAAGAAATTGAATCATTTCAGTTTGCCGAGGACGATGTCCCCCCGTCAAATGTGCTGGATGCCGCGGCAACCGGTGCTTCCACCGGACTGGGCATGGCGATGAACGTAGGGGCAATGCTGATTGCTTTCATTGGTCTGATTGCCTTGATTAACGGTATCATCGGTGGTGTCGGCGGCTGGTTTGGTCACGGTGAAATTACGCTGCAACAAATTTTGGGTTATATTTTTGCACCGTTGGCTTGGGTAATCGGTACACCGTGGTCTGAAGCGCAAACTGCGGGTTCATTAATCGGACAAAAAGTCGTTGTTAACGAATTCGTTGCCTATGCTGAGTACACCAGTATGATGAAAGAGGGAGCGGTGGTTTTATCGGATAAAACCCAAGCCATTATTTCCTTTGCCCTGTGCGGTTTTGCCAATTTAAGCTCGATTGCCATTCTTATCGGCGGGTTAGGTGTTCTTGCCCCTAATCGCCGCCACGATATTGCCCGTTTGGGTATTAAAGCCGTTATTGCCGGTTTGTTGTCTAATCTGATGTCGGCAACCATTGCCGGTCTGTTTATCGGTTTGTCAGGTGTTGCGGCCTTGGGTGTCGGGAATTAAACGTAATCTGTAGGCGCGACGTCACAATGCCCTTTTGCGGCTTGCCGCGGGTATCGTCAGTAGAGCGTGGGGCAGTAAGTGCCTTGTCCTTTAAGCTGTCGTGGTTGTCGCCCTGCCGACCGGTGATTTTAACCCCGGAAGTATTGGTAAAGGATAACGTTAGCGCATCTTCTCCGCTTTGATAACCCCGGCCGTTTCTACGGATAGCCGGGCGGGGGCTGTTGTCTTGCTTGTTTTGATGAATTATTTTTTGGAATGGGTATAATGGTCACTCCAAAAAATAACCTTGTATTCGGCAGATAATTGCCGTATAACAGCCGTATGAACCAAGCACGCCATGGGCAAAGCCAACAAGAAAGAATCGGGATTATTCTGCGCATTCTGTCGGGGATAGCCTTTACCCTTATGGGCGCGTTAATCAAATACCTTGCCGAATCGGTTCCTTTGGGGCAGTTGGTTTTCTTTCGCTCGGCATTTGCCCTGATTCCTATGCTGGGATTTTTACTGTGGCACAGGGATTTTCCCGGTGGGCTTAAAACCACGCGTCCGCTGGGGCATTTGCTACGTTGTTGCATCGGTACGGTGGCGATGTTCAGCGCCTTTGCGACTTTGCGTCATCTGCCCATCGCAGAAGCCACGACATTAACCTATCTATCCCCCATCATTCTGGTGATTTTGGCGGTGGTTATTTTAAAAGAAAAGGTTTCTTATCGGCGTTGGCAAGGCGTTATTCTGGGGTTATTTGGTTTGTTGGTAATGACTGTGCCGAATTTTTCTGTGACGGCAAACTTGGCCACCCTGTTGGGTATCAGTTTGGGGGTACTGACGGCAACACTGATTGCCGCTGCCTTGTTACAAGTCAGGTACTTAACCCTGCAAGGGGAAAAAACCGGTACGATTGCTTTTTATTTTACCATTGCCAGTACCCTTGTCGGGGCGGTAACGGTGCTTAGCGGCTGGGTTCAACCCACGCTAAGCCAGTGGCTTTGTTTGATTGGTATCGGCATTATCGGTGGTATTGCTCAATTGCTGATGACATTGTCATTTAGCTACGCCGGCGCGGCGGTATTGGCGGCTTATGAATATCTGGCGATTTTATGGGCATTGCTGGCAGGCGTTATATTTTTTGATGAAATCCCCGGCACATTTTTCTGGCTGGCAGTACCACTGATTTTGGTTGGTGCGATTATTGCCAAACCGACAAAAAGCTAACCACTTCACACCACTACAGCATCTTCTGAAAAATGCACATTTTGCAGAGGTTCCTTTATTCTGTGGCTAGAAATGGTATCCTAATGAGTGTTATTATGTTATCCGAACAAGCTTATGTTACATTATCAAATCAAGCCCAAAAACCTTGGCGCACACCTTATTCACGTGATCATTACCGTTCCGGCAGGTGAGCAAAGAATCACCGCCAAACTACCCAAATGGATTCCGGGGAGCTATAAAATTCGCGATTATTCCCGCCACTTACAAGCCTTTTCAGCCACGGCAGACGGGCAGGCCGTGCCTTGGCAGAAAACCGATTCCGATACTTGGATTATCGAAGCAGACGGTCACGCGGTCAGCATTGCATACGATGTCTATGCCTATGATTTATCGGTGCGGGGTGCTTATCTGGATGATAGCCGTTTTTTCTTTAACCACTGTTGTGTTTGTTTGGATATTATCCATTTATCGGCACAACGGCGTCTGATTGACATTGACAGCGTCGGGGATTGGCGAATTTTCACCGCCCTTGACAAAGAAGGCCGGCACTATCTTGCCGATAGTTATGCCGAGCAAATTGATTGCCCGATGGAATCGGCAAAAAACTACTTACACAGCGAATTTACGGCCGGCGGGGTGCGTCACGAAGTAATTTTTACCGGGGCATTGTCCGATGATTATGATATGGTCGCAATGACCAAACACCTGAAACATATTTGTCAGGCGGAAATACAGTTGTTCGGCGGCTCACCTTTGGATAAATACCTGTTTATGACTTATTTGGAGCCTAACCAGTACGGCGGCCTGGAGCATAAAAATAGTGTTGCCCAGATGTCCGCTCCCAAGATGATGATGAGAAAAGACCGGCCGGTCAGCGACAACATGATTGATTTTATGGGGCTGTGTTCGCACGAGTATTTCCACCTGTGGAATGTCAAACGCCTGCAACCTAAAGATTTCCAACCTTATGATTTGTACCGGGAACAACATACGGAAATGCTGTGGATGTTTGAGGGCTTTACCTCGTACTACGATGAATTATTTTTATTGCGTGCCGGTGTGGTTGATGCCCCGACGTTCTTAAAACGTCAGGCGCAAAATCTAACCCGGGTACTCAACGTGCCGGGGCGTAAGTTGCAACCTCTGGCGGCTTCCAGCTTTGATGCGTGGACAAAACTTTACCAAGCCGATGCCAACTCGCCTAACCATATGGTCAGTTATTACAGCAAAGGAGCCGTGTTTGCCCTGTATCTGGATTTATTTATTCGGCTGCACAGCGATGGCCACAGTCTGGATGACGTGATGCGTTATTTGTGGCGGCACTATGGGGAAAAGGGTATCGGTATTGATGAAAATGATGTTTTTGCCGCTTGCGGCCGTTTATTGCCCAACGATAAGCACGAGCGGTTAGCGCAAGTCTTTGTTGAAGGTTTGCACGGCACGGCTGATATGCCGTTTACCGAGATGCTGGTGCATTTTGGTGTCAGTGTCAGGGCAAAAGTCAAACACAGCAATAAGCAGCCGCATACCTCGGACAGCGGTTTGCGCCTGAGCATCCGTGGTGATAAAGCCAAAATTACTTTTTTAGACGCCGATAGCCATGCCGCTGCCGTTGGTGTTTCGGTGGATGATGAAGTGTTGGCCATTGACCGGCAAAATGCCGCCTCGGTTGATTTTAATCATTGTCTAAACCGCGGTCAAGCCGGGCAGCAACGGTGTTTGACGCTGTCTCGGCGGGGGCGTGTTTTTGAGAAAAAAATTCAACTGGCACCAGCAACAAACAGTGAGACCGACTTCACATTGTCCGCTGCGACAGCATTAGGGCAGGACTGGCTGGCCGTTTGGCTATAACTGAAAAAATGCTGCCGATTACTATTGGCGTTGGCATTGACTGATTAAGATGCAAGGGTTAATTTCAGCTTGGCGAAATACAGCCCCCTTGATTTATTTGCTATCGGGCGTCTTTTTTACCTTACTCGCCTGTCTTTACCTGTCCATTTATCCAACGTTATTATCGCTGGTGGTTGCTGTCGTGACAGCCCTGGCAGCTTTTTATTATCAACGCTTTTTCCTGCTCGGTATCGCCTTGGCAACGATGGCCGTTTATATCAATGCGCCGCGTCCCTATCAGCAGACTTTTACCGATTGCCGCTACCAAGCCGATATTACCCGGGCCAACTACAGTCGGAAAAAACGCGGTAAGGTCGTCTATCTGGAAGCAAAAAATATTCATTGTGACGGGCAACGGCTGGCCGATCAACGCCTGCAATTCTGGGATAACCGCGGGCAGTTGGCGGGATTGGAAAATCAGCGGCTAACCCTCAACAGCCAGTTACAGCCGGTTTATGCTCATCTCAATCCTTATGTTTTTGACTACGAAAAAGTGCTGATTGCCGGCGCTATCCGCCTGACCATAAAAAAGCCTCAAATCATTGCTAAACAACCGCAACGGCGTCCGATACTGCTGTTAAAAAATCATTTTGCGGCGGCTATCAGGGAAAATCTTTCGGCCGATAACGCCGCCATTATTTTGGCATTGGTCACCGGCAATCGCTCGGCCATGTCACCGCGGCAAAAAGAAACGCTACAACAAACCGGAACCAGTCATATTTTAGCGATTTCCGGGTTGCATTTGGGCTTGATCGGCGGGTTGGCGTGGTTGCTTGGCCAGTGGGCTTGGGCGGCGTCGTGGCGGTTATCGGAAAAAGCGATGCCAATCCAGGCCGGGGCGGTGTTTGCCCTGTTGATTATCAGCGTTTATGCCTTATTGACCGGCTTCGATATTCCGGTAAAGCGGGCTTGGACGATGTTTTCCCTGTTAATTTTGTCGTGGCTATGGTTAAAATCCTTACATAATGCCTTATTATTTGCTGCCGTCGCGGTGATGTTGGTTGAACCCTATGCCGTGGTCTCCGTCGGTTTTTACTATTCCTTTATTGCCACGTTTATTGTTCTGTGGTCGGCACGCTTGCCTTATCCACCCTTGCTGAAAGTGTTACTGATGCAGGCACTGATTAATTTAACCTTGCTGCCGATTACGTGGTTAGCCTTCGGTGATATTCCCGTGTCGGCGTTTTTCGTTAATTTGCTGATTATTCCGTGGTTGGGTTTTTGGGTGCTGCCTTGGGCGATTTTGGCCTGCATTACGGCTTTAATCACGCCCGGTTTGGCCGCACCTTTATGGTCGTTGGTCGATTTTACTGCCGCCGCAATGTGGCAGACCCTGCGCTGGTTTGCCGAACTGAATATGATGCTTTCCCCGGACACACTGCCTGCGTTAATCAGCGTAGTTGTTGCGGTAGGCAGTGTACTGCTGACCTTAATGACGGGCAAAAAATACTGGCTGTTGGGCTTTTTTGTCCTTATTGTACCGCTTAAGATGCCGCATCGTCCCACCTTGGTTTTGGCTGACGGACGCTCTACTTCGCTGTTAATTGATAATGGTAGCGCAGCGATAATCATCAATCCGGGACGCAAATATCGCCATATTAACCAAGCGAAGAAATGGCATCACTATCTACAACAGCAGCATTTGACACTGGCCGCTATTATTTTGGAAAATGATAAAATCAGCCGCATTTCGGCAACGGCCTGGCTGCTGAAGAAATACCCCGCTGCTGTTGTAATTACCTTAAAGGATTTTCCTGCACCCTACCCAAGCCACTATTGCCAGAATGTCAGTGGCGAAAATTTACAATTAATCACCCATCAGCAAGGCCGTCATTGCCAAGCCGAATTGCATTGGTTTGGTCAGGTTATCGAAATATTTAATCAAAATAATCAAACCGATAATGCTATTTTATCTAAATCACGGCTGTTATGGCAGGGTCAAACCTATTCCGCTCAAGCATTGGGGGCGGTGCAAATTCGACAGCAGGTTAAACAAGGAAAGCCACGGTTTTCTTTATCTTATTTACGGCAAAGTAAAAGGCTATGGCGGATACCCCGGTAAGGAAATAACGCCTAGGTAGTGTCGTCACGAGATGTTATTTTTTGCGATAGGTAGGCGGTCATCAGACAAGGCAAAGCGCGCAGAGAACAGTTATTCATATTGTCAAGCGCTTTAACGCCGTATGCTGACCGCCTGGCCTCGCCCTTCGGGTCGGGGCAGAATGTTTCCCTCTCGGCGTTGTAAATGCTCAACATTACTGGTAGTGCCTTGCGCTTTACGCCTTGATAGGAAAACATGCTGCCCACCGACAAAAAACGGGGTACAGCTCTGTTTAGGCGTCGTTTACAAATCCGGCGTACTTTTCAGGTGGTGGTTCACCTTCTGATTCTGCGTAGAATTTATTGCCCTTTTGATTAATAATTAAATTTCCACCGCCACCGGAATGAGTAATAATATCGATAGCATCCTCCCAAGTTGTTTTTTGCACGTTACCGGTTATATCAAAAAAGTAACAAGTTTCATGAGGTGTAAACGACGGTTTACTATTTTTTAATGCAGAATGAAACAGTTCGGATATGTGATGGCATGCCTTATTCATTAATTTATCAGGTTTTTTTAACCCATCGTGAACACACCTATATTGATAAGGTGCTTTAATAAAATGCTTCGCAAATATTTCAAGAGTAATTTTTTTAATCATGACTTGCTAAGTGTTGCTTATGACCTTCACTTTTTTGTTTGTACTTCCTTGCAACTTTTTTGTTTCTTGCCCGTTGATTAAAATTTTGGCAACTGTTATCGTGACGAATATATTATTTTCACCACCCGGGCCATCACGTTTTATGAAATGAATATAAAATCCTTGGTCATTATAAAGACCACCTCGTTCATCCATTGATTGTACAGCCTCTTGCTCGGAATTAAAATTCAACAGATATTCCTCTGCTACCATGTGAACCACATTTTTATGAGGCGGCCTCATCTGAGGGTGATATAAGCCTAACTTGCCATACCATCTTTTTTTTCGCGGGATAAGTTCTACAGTGTAAGATTCATTTTCCCATGTAAATGTTCTTTCACATCCTTGTCCAGCACTTATTTCAATAAGTCCAAATTTGGTCTCAGCCTGTATTGACATACCTTTTTCCAGAACTGCTTCCCTTATCAACAATGGGTTACATTTTGCAAAACAAGATGGTGCCATAAAGCCTGAAAATAATATCAATAAAGCCATAAATATTTGTCTCATTGGAGTACCTTCATGTTGTGAAACTTAACGGTGAGTTCACCGGCGGCAGGATTTTACAGCAAAGAGCCGCAAGATACCCGTGAGTTTGGTACGCGCCAAGGACGTTAAAAAAAACCGCGAACCTCCCGCTGTCCCTTGAAACGACTTGTTTTGTGCAGATAACCTTGCAAATCACCTTGCAAATCACCAATCAAGCTCCTCACTGCATTCTTCTACCGGAGTTGACAAACCTTTCTGTATAGATTAGAACGGGCTTCCGTAGCAGATAATATTGTCATGTATGCCTCTTTGTAACTCAATTTACCCGATGATATGTTATAGCCTAGGTATTGTCAAGGCGGTAGTTTTAGGTAGTGTCGTCACGAGATGTTATTTTTTGCGATAGGTAGGCGGTTATCAGACAAGGCAAAGCGCGCAGAGAATAGTTATTCATATTGTCAAGCGC
>PDWI01004128.1_pt1 | contig 19801 bp, 19 predicted proteins | sample 1430891 | NCBI WGS metagenome assembly PDWI01 (sample SAMN01162508, study PRJNA174530) | Oral metagenome, whole genome shotgun sequencing project. | biome: Marine environment; feature: Marine mammal; material: Swab sample of the gingival sulcus; isolation source: swab sample of gingival sulcus...
CACAGCCTCGCCTTCAATACGAATAACCGATGAATTACACACGGGACAAGCGGTCGGAAATTGAATACTTTTTGCAAATTCTGGGCGTTTTTCTAACACTACACCAACAATCTGCGGAATCACATCACCCGCACGGCGAATAATTACGGTATCGTGAATACATACGCCCAAACGTGCTATTTCATCGCCATTGTGCAAGGTCGCATTACTTACGGTTACCCCCGCCACAAATACTGGCTCTAATTTTGCAACAGGCGTGATTGCCCCTGTGCGTCCCACTTGGAACTCCACATCATTTAATACCGTCATTTCTTCTTGGGCAGGGAATTTATAGGCAATCGCCCAACGTGGTGCTTTTGAGATAAAGCCAAGCTGTTCTTGTAACTGAATGTCATTGATTTTCAATACTGTACCGTCAATATCGTAACCTAAGCTATCACGTTTTTGGGCGATAGAATGATAAAACTCCAATAAGCCTTTCATTCCTTTGGCTAAAATAATTTCGTTATTAACAGGAATACCGATAGATTTTAACCATTGCAAGCGAGCAAAATGGGTATCAGGAAGTGCTTGCTCACTTTCATAAACCCCAACACCATAAGCATTCAGCACCAATGGACGTTGTGAGGTAATTTTTGGATCTAATTGACGTAACGACCCCGCCGCCGCATTACGTGGATTTGCAAAAGTTTTCTCGCCTTTGGCTAAGGCTTTATCATTTAATAACTCAAAACCTTGCTGTGGCATAAACACTTCGCCACGCACTTCTAAACTGGCGGGCGGATTTGCCATATTCAGTTTTAAAGGGATATTACGAATAGTGCGAATATTTGCAGTAATATCTTCGCCCGTTGTACCATCGCCTCGTGTTGCGGCTTGGGTTAGCACGCCATTTTCATACAAAATACTGACTGCCAATCCATCTAATTTCGGTTCACAACAAAATTCAAGGTTTGCAATATTTACCGTTGCTCTATCGGTAATACGACGTAAAAACGCCTCTAATTCTTCATCTGAAAAGGCGTTATCTAACGAGAGCATTGGCACTTTGTGCTTAACTTGGCTAAAACCGTCTAACGGCTTTGCCCCTACGCGTTGGGTTGGCGAATCCACTGTGATTAATTGTGGATTTTCAGCCTCAATTTTTTTTAGCTCGTTCATTAAGCGATCGTATTCTACGTCTGGTACAAGAGGATTATCTAAAACGTGGTAGTGATATTCGTATTCTCTTAATTTATTTTTTAATTCATCAATTGTTTGTTGGATAGTATTTGCCATTGGTAAATTTCTCGATAAAAAAGACCGCTACAAGCGGTCAATTTAAACTATAAATTTGTAAATTATTGTACACGTTGGATATATTCTAAATGCGATTGCTCATCAAATAAAGTACGTTGATCATTTAACACAAAGCCACCGAGTGATTTAGATAAACTTTCAACTGTGCTGATCATTAATTTTAAATTTGCAACATCATTACCTAATGACGGTATATACATAAAGAATACTAAACCAACAGTTTCTAATGATTCAATATTATCTAAGTCAAAGACACCTGGTTGCATCATATTGGCTGCACTAAAGATAACGGGGCTTGCCGCATTGTCAATATGTCGATGAAATATTTGATGTTCGCCATATTGCAGCCCAATTTCTTCTAATTTTTGTACTATATCTAATCCATTAAAACTTTGATTTTCTGGAGCAACGAGATAAAGAGTGATGATTTGTTCTTCTTTATTATTATTTTCATCGCTTTCTAAATTAGATTCTTGAATCAGTTCAATCTCTGTTTCTTCTTCTATTTCTTGATTTGTAAATAATGAAGGTTGAATATCATCAATATTTGGCTTTTCATCTTTATAACTTTGGTCATTTAATTTGATCTTAATATTACTTAAAGAACGTTCTACACTTGAATCAACATCGTTTCTAATTGGCTCTGTTGTTGGCTGTGTAAAATCAATTTTGGGTTTTAAATCCGTAGGTTCTTGTTGTAGATTAATAGGTTGAGCAGGACGGTTTGAAAAGTCATTTTCAAACATTTTTGATTTTTCTTGATTAGAAGACCAAATTGAATAACCAATCAAAAAAATAATGAGTATTCCGGCTAACACGACGAAAAGAATTGAGAGATCCATAGTTTCCCCTTTTATCCTAAAGTTTACACATTGCTAAAATAGTTTGGATAGCTTACCATATTTCTTACAATTATGATTAAAAATATACGGAAAATTTATTATGTCATTAATACTCACCCCACCACAAAGCCAATTTGAATCGGGTATTTATTATTTTACCTTTGGCTGGCGTTTAATTTTACAGCGTAAGTTGCTCCCCTTTATCATATTACCCTTAATGATTAATGTAGTATTGATCGCAGGGTTATTTTGGTTATTCTTCATTAATCTTAATCATTGGTTAGATACCTTAGTAAACTTTATGCCAAGCTGGCTAGATTGGATAACCGTCATTATTATTCCTTTAGCCATACTGGTTTTGCTAGTTTTCTTCTATTTTACTTTTACTACCTTAGCCAATTTTATAGCTGCTCCTTTTAATGGGCTATTAGCAGAAAAAGTGGAGCAACAGCTTTCTGGTGAATTACTATTGGAATCATCTTTTAAAGATATACTTAAAGATATTCCTAGAATGCTCAAACGTGAGTGGCAAAAAATGATGTATGCCTTACCAAGATTAATTATATTATTTATTCTTGGCTTTATTCCTTTTTTAGGACAAACAATCATTCCTATGTTAGCATTTATTTTTAGTAGCTGGATGGTTGCCATTCAATATTGTGATTACCCTTTTGATAACCACAAAATTAGTTTTACTCAAATGAAAAAAGCACTTTCACAACATAGAGTAATGAACTTCACTTTTGGGTCTCTCGTTAGCATTGCTACACTTATTCCTCTTATTAATCTACTTATTATGCCTGTTGCTGTTTGCGGTGCAACAGCAATGTGGGTACAAGAATATCGCACAGAGTCTTTATTTAAGAAATAATTATACTTTTATTCATCAATACAAACCAATCAAGTGTTTTTTGGTAAATTTTTTCATAATTTATACCGCTTGATTGGTTTAAAATTCTATTTAAATAAATCGGTTCTTGGTATTTATCATTACGCAAAATATCTAACTGCTTCTGTATAACATCAGAAATTTCATCTTTCTGTGCTTTTTCTATACTCACAAAGCCTTTCTTACTGTAAATCCCCCATTGTAATTCATTAAAGGAATCTAAATAATCTTTTACATATAAATCTAATAATAATTTAGCATCTTCTTGTGCAATCTCTTTAAAGGTTAATAAACTACCTTTTGTTTCTTTATCTTTTAGGAAATAAAAAGAAAAAGCTGTTTGAGGATAATTTATTTGTAACATCAAATAATAAAGCCACATTTGGATAATATCTTTATCTCGTAATTTTCCTGAACGATATAAAAGAACTTTTTTTTGGTCTGGATAATAATTGATATTTCCTAAAAGCGTTATATTCTGTGTTTTATATTCCAAAATTCTTTTTTCTGATAGATAATTTCTATAAGGAAAAACTTCAGAGTGTAGTTCATCTAATGTTGTGATTACCATTTCTTGAGTTATATCTTTAAAAGCATTAACTGGCAACCTTCCTTTATATTTTTCTTTATCAAAAAAGAGTGGAAACTCCTCTTTAGCTGTTTTGAGTAATTGATCATTTAATGAATATTTATCTAAGCCTGACAAAATAAAAGCCTCTGATTCTTCAATACTATTATCATAAGTAGATAAATTAACCCCCAAATGATAATTAAAGAAATATTTTGCTGGATATTGAATAAACTTAATTAATTCATCAAGTTCAATGGCTGTTATTTCAACATCTTGATTTAACCTTGTTAAAAAATGATTAGATATAGCTTTATTTTCTAGTATATCTAACCAGAATTTTGCATAAGATTGATTTGGATTATTAGGAATAAAATTACTTGGACTAAACGCCATCATACTATGCTTAATAACTCTTTCTTCAAAAAAATCAACCTCATTATTTTTCGATATATAATCACAAAATTGAGAAACTAATACCGATGGAAGCTCTATTTGATTTCTTGTTAAACTTTGCCCAATATAACTAATATAAAAAACATCTTGAGCTGAAAGTAGTGCTTCTAAAAATAAATATCTATCATCATCACGTTTTGCTCGGTCACCTTTTTGTGGGGCATATTGCATTAAATCAAAACTATTAACGTTATATTGTCGTGGAAAATCTTTTTCATTCATTCCCAACAAACACACAACCTTAAATGGGATTGCTCTCATTGGAAGCAAAGTTGCAAAATTTATTTTTCCTGCCAAAAAGTTTAAATGACTTTTATTATTTTCTAATTCATCACTAAATAAGCTAATAATAATTTCACTATCAATTTGTGCTTTAAATTGACCTTTTTGAACATTTTCTACAATTTTTTCTAAAGAATGATGTAGTTGTAATAAACTGTAGGTCGTAGTTTCATTTTCTATATAAAAATCATCAACTAATTGAATTAATGTTTTTTGCCAATCTTCAATGGTATGAGCATCTTGCAAAAATTCTATCCAAGCCATTATTTTGTAAATAAAATGACTTAACTGACCGCTTATTTGTGCATCTAAACCATAACTTTCATCAAAACCAATGCAATCTTCCCAAATACCATTTTCTTCTTTAAGCGAGCCACCCAATAACAACCTATCTAAACCATTCTCCCAAGAATTATAATTTTTCCATTGATCTTTTTCTAAAGCTAATCCTGAACGAATCCCAACTTTTTCAATCCAACCTCTCAATAATTCAAGCTGAGAAAGATTAAATTCAAATTTATCTTGAATTGCTTTCACCTCTAGCAAACTCATAACTTCTTCGACACTAAATTTAGATTCTTTCATTGAAAGTAAATGAATAAAACTATTAATAATAAGATCTATTTCTTGAACTCGTTGATCAGATAAACTATAAGGTAGAGGATGAGATGATTTTCTTTCAAATACTGCCTTAATATAAGGTGCATAAAGATCAATATTTGGTGACATCACAATAATATCTTTTGGGCAAAGAGCAGGATCAGCATCAAATATATGCAACAGTTGATCATACAACACCTCAACTTCTCTCAATAAACTATGACAACTGTGGATTTGAATAGATCGATCATCTTTATCAAATTCAGTACAAATATTATCATTAAAATCTAGAATACTTTGTTGCACTCGTGCCAATAAATGTTTTTTTTCATTATTGATATAAACTGAATTTTCATTATTCTGAAATTCAATTAAGGTATTTAAAAAATCTCTTCCTTGTTTTCCCCAATTTAATAATAGTGAATTAGCCTCCTTTTCTTCTTCCATCAGTTTGTTTTGAGAATGTAGTGAAAGTTTATCTAACATTTTTTGATCTAAACTATTGCCCCAATAATGCTGACAAGGGTTTAAAAAGAATAGGTGAATATCACAAAATTCACTTAATTTACCCAAAATTTCTAATTGTGAAATAGGCAATGAAGAAATACCAAAAATAAAGACTCTTTTAGGCAATTTTTGCTTTTCTTGTGGGGTTAAGTTTTTCAATTTCTCAAAGAAAAACTGTTGAAAATAAGCCCTATGTGAAATTTGAAAAACGGTTTCATCACTTTCTTTTCTCAACTTTTCAACAAGAGTATTCCATAATGTACTTTGCCATTGAGTTTCTATTTCTATTTGTGTTTTAAAATGGTCACTTAGCTGAGATTTATTCTGAAAAATATCTTTTAAAACTAATTCATTTTGATTATTTTCCCAATAAATTAGCCAATTTGGACGATAAACTAAATATTGGTCAAAAAGAGACGCTATTTTTTTTGCAAGTTGATAAAGTTTATTTTGATCCGCGTTTTTACCTAAATAATGTTTTAATGAACTAAAAGAAGGGTTTTCTAAAAAATCTGGAATAATCTGCATTAACTGCCAAACAACTAACTCTTGAGAAAAAATATTTTCTTTGGGTAAGTTCGGTAATAAAGTGCGGTATAAATTCCATAAAAAACGCGTAGGAAAAAGAAAATCAAAATTTGCAGAAACACCCTGTTGCTGTGCAATTTCCATCTGCAACCACTGTGACATCCCCGTACTTTGAACCAAAATAATTTCTGATTCAAACAGATTTTCATTAGGTGCAACTTCAAGTAATTTAACTAATAATTCTTTATGAACTTGTAATTGGTTGGAATAATAAACAGTAAACATAGGCATCTCTTTATGATTTTTTACCATTTTCGCCTAAGTGTTGTTTTGTTTCAAGTGGGAAAATGACGAATGGAATATATGGTTGATATATTATGAAGGCGTAGCGTGCTACGCCTCTACATTTGATTTGCAGATTTTAGTTAAAATATAACCGCTTATAATAACTGATAGTTTTCCATACAAAATAGTATTATAATTTCTTCACTATCTAATCATCTCAAATAAGGAAGCCCAAATGAAAAAATCTCTGTTTTTACTTCTTGCTACTACAAGCTTATCTTTTAATGCCTATGCCATTAATGGTAAAGATTTAACTTATTTTCGGTTAAAAAATGTTAAATTAGAAGAGAAATGGGGGTATATGGATAATCAAGCCAATGTAATTATTGAACCACAATTTGATTCTGTTCGTGGTTTTGCTGATAATGGCTTGGCAATGATAGAACAAAATGGTAAATATGGCTTTATCAATAGTAACGGGAAAGTAGTTATTCCACCACAATTTGATGATGCTGGTAATTTTGCTAACAATGGCTTGGCATATATAAAACAAAATGGCAAATATGGCTATATCAACAGCAGTGGAAAAGTGGTTATTCCACCACAATTTGATGATGTTTTGAGTTTTAGTGACAATGGCTTAGCAAGAGTAAAACAAAATGGTAAATATGGCTATATTAATAACAAGGGAGCTTTTGTTATTCAGCCACAATTCGATGAACTAGATTACAGCTTTGCTTATAATGGCTTAGCACAAGTAAAACAAAATGGTAAATTGGGCTACATTAATGAACAGGGCAACTATGTGGCAAAAATTAAAACAATATGTGATGTAGAAATTTTAGTGAAACCAACAGGGGAAGCCATTTATCCAAAAAATTATGTGGTTGCGGATATTTGTGCCGAAGCAAATTATTATCGTGATAAAAAAGCCCAAGCTGAACAACAAAAACAACAAGCAGAATTACAGAAAAAACTGCAACAAACACAAGTACAACAAGATAACCCAGATTGTTCAGGTTTTTATGTTGGAAAAGTTGTTTCAGTTAAAAATCAATCCACTGTAGGTTCATTATTAGGAATGTCCACTATCAGCCTTAAAATTGTTGGTTTAGACAAAAAAGAAGGGTTAGTTTCTGTTAAAGATGAAAATGGTAATGTGCAAAACGGTAGTTGCTACGGCTTAAAACAGGGAATATCACAATAGTGATTTAGGTATGGTAAGGGAGCATTGTATGAGCATAGCGAATGCAATATGCTCCCACAAATTACTATACATTAGATTTTATCTAAATTATGAAGGCGTAGCGTGCTACGCCTCTACATTTGATTTGCAGATTTTGGGGGAAATCTTACCGCTTGTTTTATTCTTTCTTTTCTTTCACACTTGCTAATAGTCGATCAAAATCTGAAACAATTCTCTGGGTTTTGTTAAATTTATCATACTCAATAAAGGCTTTTTCTCTTGCTTGTTCCGTTGAAACCTTGCCATTATCTACTAGAATTTGATATTCGTTAAAATCAAGAAATTTATTCACACTATCGGCAAAGGCTTTCATAGTGAAGGTATTACGGGTTTCAATAATGCGTTCTATATAATCAAAAAATGCCGAAATAGTTCGTTCTAAACGTTTGATTTCATCAGGAGATAAATAATTTTTAGCAATTACGCTATCTGATTTTAAAATTCGTCCTTCAGGGGCATTTTTCCACGTTTGTAATCCCATAAATTCTTTGCTTGCATCAGCTTTATCGTAAATCAGTTCAGCTGCTGTTTTTCCGTGAATTGCATAATGAAATTTATTTTGTACTGTTGCATAAAAATGCCTTGTGGTTATTGCTTTTGGATTATAATCGATACAACATTCTGCAAAAATATCAGTTATTTGCTGATAAATACGGCGTTCACTGGCTCGAATGGAACGAACACGTTCTAGTAATTCACGAAAATAATCCTTACCAAATTTCTCACCTTGTTTAAGACGTTCATCATCAAGCACAAAACCTTTTAATAAATATTCTTTCAGTGTTTTTGTTGCCCAAATACGAAATTGCGTAGCTTCTACACTATTTACACGATAGCCAACAGAAATGATGGCATCAAGGTTGTAATGAGCAATATCTCGAGTTACTTGACGATTTCCCTCTTTTTGAACTATCCGAAAATATTGGATAGTTGCTTTTTCATCTAATTCATTCGATTTATAAATATTATTCAAATGATGATTAATTGTTCTAACATCAATATTAAATAAATTTGCCATCGCTTTTTGCGTTAGCCATACCGTTTCATCTTGTAAAAGAACATCTACTTTTACCGTACCATTTGGAGCGGTGTAAAGCAGAAAGTTATTAAAATTATTGATTACTGTTGTTGCCATTTTTATCCCCTTATTTAAAAATAAATCATATCATACTGTTATACAAATTAATCAACCAAAGGAATAAACAACACCCTAAATTTAGAAATCAAATTTGTAAATTTAACCATTAATCTAAGCGCTATATTTAAGTTTTATTATTTTTAACGCACCAAACTAAATTTACCGGCAGGAAATTTTACTTCAATTTTATTTTCATTACATTGAATTATAAAAGTTATGTTATTTTGCTTAACCCTTGTTTCACAAGGTAAGCCAGCCATTTTTAAACTTAATTGATTTTCTGAAATCTGCATTGCCTGTCTTTGTTGATAAAGAAAACTTTCCACCTTAAAATGCCGACTTTGCCATTTCTCATAAATAACAAAAAGAATCGAAAAAAGGAAAATACCTATTAATAAGCTAGTAAAGGTTTCTGCTTTAAGTTGTTTTTTTATCATTTGTTTTCATTTAATAAATGTTGTGTATTTAAAATATAAGACCAGCGACCATACTCTATTTTTATATTTTTAATTACAGTTTTATTATAGGATAAATTTCGTTCTTCTCTTGCGTTATCATAAGAAGAATAGAGCTTTCCATAAAACTTTCTCCCTGTAATATCAAAATAGTGATCGGTAATAATAATGCCGTAAAAATTACGTTTTAAGCGACCATCAATATCATTATCTGCAATAACAATTCTTGGTCTTGTTCTTGATGTTTTAGGTAAATCATCCAATGTCTTAATATGTATAATTTCTTTTTTATATTCATCAAGATCTAAGAATTGCTGAATATCTGTAAAACTTACATATTTTTTAGAACTCGGCTCTTTAATAAAAATATGTTTATTTTTGCAAGAAAGCTGATAAATCAATCCGCTTACTTTCAGTTTTAATTCATCTTTCCTATAATGCTGACACAGTTGATTTTTATCTTTTTTTAGATAATTAGCTAAATTAAATTTTTTTATTAAATAATGACGATATTCATTTTGAGTTACTTTTTCTATTTTCAATCCATTATCTTTATTTAGAAATAGAAGTAATAACATCCCTGCTATCAAAATAACACTTATAATCCCCACTGTTCCACTAAGCTGTTTCTTCATCTTTTATCAACTATTTAAAATATAAATATAAGCTTGTGTAGTATAACTTTGGCGATCTTTACTCAATGTTAATACAACTCGCATTATCCGATTTTCTTTTACCCAAGAAAAACCTAACTGTGATACTTTATAATCATTATATTCCGTTAAATCTCTCCATTTTGTTATACTGCCTTGTTCACAGCTTTTTAAGAAATTCTGACATTGATTTTTAGTACATTTATCCATTTTCCTATCATAATAAATCGTTTTGATTTCTTGATGTTCAACTTTAAAACCAAATAGTTCTGTTGCCACTTTAGAAGTATTATTTTTATTAAATCTAAAACAGGCACTTTTCTTTCTACGATCACCAATACAACCATCATCATTTACATCATAGAAAAAAACCAAACAATCGGATTTCATTGCCATTGTATTGTTATTTACACGAAACAAACTCATATTTGTTTTATATCTATCCATTCCTTGAAAATTGATATGCTCAATATGCTGTTTTAAATACTGCATAATTTGTGTTGATTGTTTTTGTAATAATGATTGATTTTCCAATGTGGATTTATGTTTATAACTATTTGAATAAAAATAAGAAATTGAAAATAAAATAGTTATAAAAAGAGCTGTACTTGCTAAAAGTTCTATAAATGTCACCGCTTTTATTTTTCTAATAGGCACGACATTTAGTCTTTTTATTTTTTGAAATAACATCGATGATTCCATAAGGTTTAAATTGTAATATTGCTTCTTGTTTATTTACTTTTATCTTTAAGCACTGTGATTCTAGTTTTGCTGTCATTCCATTAATATCTATAAAGCGTTTAGGGTAAACTAATGGTGTTCTAATTTGCGAATCTTTTATATGATTTTGATACAATGTATATTCTTTAAATGATGAACAACTAGATAGTTCTAAACAGTTACACTTTACACGTCTACGTCCTTTTTTCTTTAACGCAATTACACACCATCTGTTATTTTTAAGATCTTGAGATAAAGATAAGGTATAACTCTTTTTACTGTATCTCGCTTTTTCTTGAACTTGATAAATAAAATCTCTAAATTGAGTTAATTCACTTTTTAGTTTTACACTATCTTGTAATTTTCCAATAGCTGGAGATACAAAATGAATAACAATCACTAAAAGAACAATTGTTATTAAAACTTCTATCAAAGTAACGGCTTTTAAAAAATAAATTTTGAGCATAAAAAATCCTAGTTATATAAAAACAATAACTAGGATTATTTAATGTGTAAACGACTTAACTTTATTTATACGATCTAGATCGCAAAACCAATAATTATAACCAACCTTTATGTTTAAAATACCAATAAGGAGCAACCGCTGCTAAAACCATTAGCCCAATCGCAAGTGGATACCCATAGGCAAAATTAAGTTCTGGCATATTCGCAAAGTTCATACCATAATTAGATGCAACTAATGTTGGTGGTAGGAACATCACAGAAACAACGGAGAATAATTTAATAATGCGGTTCTGCTCAATATTAATAAAACCCATTGCCGCCTGCATTAAGAAGTTTACTTTTTGAAATAAAGATTCATTATGTGGCTGTAAAGATTCAATATCTCGAAGAATTTCACGAGCCTGCTCAAGCTGATTTCCAGGTAAACGTGTTTTACGCACTAAGAAACTTAATGCTCTTTGTGTATCCATCAAACAAAGTCTAACTTTTGAACTAGCATCCTCATACTCTGTTAAAGAAGAAAGAGCCTCATCAAGCGCTTCACCTTGAGTACCTTCCAAAACAACACGCCCTAATTTTTCTAGGCTTGCATAAATATCTTCAATAACATCCGCTAATTGTTCTACTTTGGTATCTAATAAATCAAGTAGTAATTCGTAAGCATTACCATCCGTTAATTTTGTAGTACGGGTACGCATTCTATAAAGACGAAATGCAGGTAACTCTCTTTCTCGTAGAGTAAATAAACGTCCATCACGAATAGTAAAAGCAACAGATTCCATATCTGCATAATCATCTTCATCTAAACAATAAAAGAAAGTATTTAGATGCAAACCATCTTTATCTTCAAAAAAACGAGCAGAAGATTCTAAGTCTTCAATATCAGGATCTTCCGCTAATTTTTGAGAAAAACTTTTTTCTAAAGCAGTTCTCTCTTGCTCACTTGGATCAACAAGGTCAATCCAAATTGCATTATTTAAATTTTCTTGATTTTTTTCATCAACTCTAGTTAGAAAAACATTATCTTTTGTTAGGGCAAATGCTTTAATCATTCAAAACTCCTTAACTGGGAGTAACATAGAATGGAACAGGCTTCTCCGACTCTCGTCGGAAAATATAAAGATTTTGGACGAGGTGAGATTATTGTAAAAAATAAATTTTATATTGACTAAAAAAGTCCCTGTGACTGTCCAAAATGTGCTTCCTCAAATAAAAAACTGGCGTAGATATTAGCGATTAAGCCTTAATTAGTCAAGATAAAACTATTTTTAAAAAATTTTACCAAACTGTTATGTTGATATTTAACTCAATTAAAAAGCCTGTATAAATAAATTTTTATACAGGCTTTAATATTTGTTTGAATAATATTATTCAATAATTAATTTTTTACCATCATAACTCATTGTTTTAACATCTGTTAATGCTTTATTTCCAGTTGTTGAACCACCTGCAATAATTACTTTATCACCATAAGTGACAGAAACCGCTCCTGCTGTACCTTGTGGTAATTTACCTACAATTTTCCAAGAACCTGTTTTCATATCTAATGCATAAACTTCACTGCGGAACGTTTTGCTTGCTTTTGCTTTACGATGGTCGTTTACACCTTTTGCATAATTTTCAGCTACACCTGGGAAGTTTGCTCCACCAGTAACTAAATAAGTTCCGTGACTAATACCACCCATTACTGCAGAAATACCTTCTTGATATTTATCCCCTGCTGGTGCTGGCAATTTTTGCATTGCTTTCCATTCAATACCTTTTTTACCTAGTGTACCTACTTCGGTAGTATCTGCTCGTAGTCCTGCTTTAAGTTCACCATTTGCGACTACAAATTTACCGTCCACAACTGCAAATGCAGCTCCTGCACGTCCACCATAAGGGAAGTATCCTTGATTTGCCCAGTGATTAGTTTTTGGTTCATAGCTGGTTACGATTGGGTTAAATAAGAAATCTTCCGCAGACATATCAAAATATTTATCAAATACTTTGCCTTTTTCTTCACCCGCTGCTTTTGCATCTTGGAATAAACCATCCCAAATATTTTGGTTTACCCCACCGAAGAAGTAAATTTTACCTTTATAAGTAGTTACACTTGTACCCGCACTTGAACCAAATGGTGAACGAGTTGTTAATTTTTGCCATTTTTTATCAGCAGGACTATAGCTATACGCATCTTTTGCTGTTTGGTTTGGAGCTACATCTGTATCTTGGAAACCACCAAAAACATAAAGTTTGCCATCAACCGCTGCTGCAACAGCTTGATGTCTCGCTCCACCAGGAAATGCAGGAATTGCTTCCCATTTTGCATTTTTATCTTTTAAATTTAATGAATAGAAAAGGGCTGATTTTGATCCAAGCCCAACATAAAGTGTATCACCCACTAATGCACCTGTTTCTGATCCAGCAATAACCTCTGGAATATTAGGATATGGTGTAGCAAAAGAACTTGAACTCATTGCAAATAATGCAACAGCAATAGATGATTTTAGGAAAACATTTTTCATTGATAAACTCCTTCATATTTAAAAAAGATAATAAAACCTTAAAAAGAAATAAAAATTCATAAGCATTCTTGTTTTTGAAGTTTATTTCTATTCTTTGATTATATTCGCATCAATTTTTTTTGAAATAAAAAAATATGAATTTTGTCTAGTAGTTCACAAAATAGATATATTTTTCTTTAATAAGGGAGATTTTTGAGTGACTAAATACAAAAAAACTTATTAATTTAACTTAATAAGCTTTTTTATTATTAAATATGTTTTCTATTTTATAATTATTCTACTTTATCCGTTTCAGTAGCCTGTACTTCAGCAGGCGTATAAGACTGAGATGAATTTTGTGAATTATTATGAGAAATAGCTCTTGCTGGAACAATAGTCGAAATAGCGTGTTTATACACCATTTGACTGACTGTATTTTTTAATAAAATCACAAATTGATCAAATGATTCAATTTGACCTTGTAGTTTAATCCCATTAACAAGATAAATAGAAACAGGGATTCTTTCACGACGAAGTGAATTTAAATAAGGATCTTGTAAAGACTGACCTTTTGCCATAATTGTGTTCCTTTAATTATTGTTGTACGAAAGAACATATTGATTAAAAAACATTAATCAATAAAATTATACCTTTTTATAATTTTAACTCAATGATCTTTTTCATTTTATCATAAGAATCCTGCATTTCTAAACTATCTAACCATTCAATTTCATTTTTCCAACCTCTAAGCCAAGTAATTTGGCGTTTTGCAAGTTGTCTTGTTGCACAAATACCTTTAAAAATCGCTTCATCTAATGAAATATCACCCTGCAGATGCTCCCACATTTGACGATACCCAACACAGCGAATCGAAGGTAAATCAATATGTAAATCATCTCGAGCAAATAATTTTTCCACTTCTTGCTTAAAACCCAATTCAATCATTTTATGAAAGCGTTGTTCTATTCGATTATGTAAAATTGAACGCTCTTTAGGGGCTATTGCAAATTGTAAAAAATCATAAGGCAATGATTCTCCTTTTTGCTCTGTCAATTCAGTCATTGTTTTTCCAGAAATATAAAATACTTCTAAAGCACGTCCTATTCTCTGACTATCATTTTCATTGATTCTATTGCCTGAAATAGGATCTATCTTTAATAGTTCTTTATGCAAATATCCCCAACCTCTTTGCTGTGCTTTTTGCTGAATTTGCTCTCTAATTTCTACTTGTGAAGAGGGTAAAGGGGAAAGCCCTTCTATTAAACCTTTATAATAAAGCATCGTTCCACCAACCAATAGTGGAATACGCCCTGCATTTGTAATTTCTGCCATTTCTCGCAGTGCATCTTCTCGAAAATTAGCCACAGAATAACTTTCGACAGGATCAATAATATCAATTAAACGATGTGGTGCTTGCTCTAATTCTTCTTTTGATGGTTTTGCTGTGCCAATATCCATCCCTTTATAGATAAGAGCTGAATCAACACTAATAACTTCTACAGGCAAGGTTTTTCTCAACTGAATAGCAAGATCTGTTTTTCCTGATGCTGTTGGCCCCATCAAAAATATTGCCAGTGGTTTTTGCATAAAATAACTTCTCTTTAAAATAAATCTCTATTTAAAAATAAACAAGCGGTCAGATCTGCAAAATTTTTTACAAATGTGACCGCTTGATCTTACTCTATCATCTAATTAAGAATGTTGTTCTTCATATAACCATTGTGCTACTTGTTTGGCAAAATAGGTTAAGATGCCATCCGCTCCCGCTCGTTTAAAACAAAGTAATGATTCCATAATACATTCTTTTTCTTTTAACCAGCCATTTTCAATTGCAGCCATATGCATCGCATATTCTCCTGAAACTTGATAGGCAAATGTTGGCACAGCAAATAGTTCTTTCACTCGCCAAACCATATCTAAATAAGGCATTCCAGGTTTAACCATTACCATATCCGCTCCTTCTTGAATATCCAAAGCCACTTCGTGTAACCCCTCATTTCCATTTGCAGGATCAAGCTGATATGTTTTTTTATCGCCACCTTTTAAATTACTAGAAGATCCTACCGCATCTCTAAAAGGTCCATAATAATTTGACGCATATTTTGCAGAATACGCCATAATTTGCGTATTAATAAAACCATTTGCTTCAAGTTCTTGACGAATAGCACCAATTCGTCCATCCATCATATCACTTGGAGCAACAATATCCGCTCCTGCTTGTGCGTGAGATAATGCTTGTTTTACTAAAATATCTTTTGTTACATCATTTAAAACATAGCCCTCACCATCAATAATACCATCTTGACCGTGAGTCGTGAATGGATCTAAAGCAACATCTGTAATAACACCTAAATTAGGATATTTTTGTTTTAAAATACGAACACATCTTTGCACTAATCCATCAGGATTATAGGCTTCTTCAGCCATTAAGGATTTTTTCTCTTGCTCAATGACAGGAAAAAGGGCGATTGCTGGCACACCATATTTAACTAAAAGTGCAGCTTCTACTAACAATTGATCTATTGTTAATCTTTCAACATTTGGCATTGAAGGTACTTTTACTCGTTGGTTTTCTCCTTCAATAATAAAAACAGGATAGATTAAATCACTTACTGTTAAATTATTTTCAGCCACTAAACGACGACTAAAATCGTGCTTACGCAAACGACGTAAGCGGCGACTTGGAAAAGATGAATATTGCATTCTTATTTAGTTGCTCCACAAGTAAATTTTTTAGAACTACATAATTTGCTTTTCATTATGCTAATTTGTTTTGGAATAGAATTTATAAATGATCTTTCTCTTTCTATAAAGCTAGGAATTAAATTTCCTTTATTTACCTTATTAATATCATTTTTATTTTCTACATAAATATTATAAATTTCATAATATGAAAGTACTAATTGATTTTTATGCTCGAATAATTTCTTAATTTGTTGCTGATAAATTTTTAAACCTTCATTTGTAGGTGTTTTTAAAATATCATTTAATGATTTTTCTGCTATTTTATAAGTGCTTAATGAGCGATTTTTCTCATTAAGATACTCTTTTATTTTTACATTTATCTTATCAACAAATGGATATATTTTAACTTTATTTTCTTTTACTTTAGATGGTTTCTTTTTTAAATCAACTAAAGAATATTCAGCATATTTTTTACAAGAATATTTACTATCTTTCGGTATTTTTCTTTGTTTTTTCCATTTTTTTATATTCTTTAATGCCATCTCTTCATTTTCTTCAGCAACAGAAATCATAAACCATTTACCATTTTTAAGCACCTTAGTATCTTTAAAATGATTATGTTTATACTTTGTCACATATTTTTTAGCATCATCAATTGATTTTGTTGATAACGCAATGATATTACAACTTTTTGCTTGAAGAGAATGAGAGGCTAAACTCGCTAAAGCGACTAATAATAACATTCGTTTTTTCATTACAATTTCCTTATGGTTAATTCTTTTAAAAATAATTATTGCTCTTTACAATTAATACGCTCGTGTACACACAATCTTTCTGCGTTCATTTCTTGTATTTTTTTAGAAATTTTACTCATATCTGTTCTTTCCATATTTAAGAAATCAGATACCTCTTTGGTTTTATTAATTAATTTAAATGTTTCTATATTTGATTTATATGTATTAATAATATTTTTGTATTGCTTAATTAATTCTTTTTCATTAGAAGATAATGTTTTGATCGTACCTACATAAACAGATATATCTTCTTTTAATGGTTTTATTGATTGTAAAATTGTACTTAATAATCCATTATTTTTATTATAAATATTAATAGTGTCTTTTTTTACTTTTTTATAATCACGAATAAGATCATTAAAATTTAAAAGCATTTGTTTTGCTTCTTTTATTTTTCTCTCTCTTGCTATTTTTTCTTCTATTTCCTTTTGTGATTTTTGTTTTTTAGGAATAATTAATTCAATATCATAACCTTTATCTTTAGGTTCTTTCTTGGTTAAATCTAATTTAATATCATCTGAATTATCAATATTATTATAAGCTTTAATTAACTGTGCTTTTGACGAAAAAAGATTTTGAATAAGCTTACCATATTTTGCCGTTGCTTCTTGTTCTGGTAATTTTAATAGATTTTGTAAAACTGCGTCTGTAGTATTATAAAGTTCAATAATTTCTTTTTTCGTTGATTTATATTCTTTAAGTTCTTTATTTATTTTTTCTTCCACATAATAATTTTCAACTTGCTTATAATATGGACGATCTGAACAAATACTTTGAGAAGGGATTTTTTTCATTTGAACTAAAGTAGATAAAATTTTATGTGATACCTTTTTATCTAAATCTGCGACAGAAACCATAAACATATTATTTTGTTCATTTTTTAAAACTTTTACATTTTTAAATTTCTTGTTTTTATATTTATCCTGTTCTTGTTTAGCATTATGAAAATCTTTGCTTGAATAAACAATCAAACTACACGACTCTGATGCAACAGCAGATCCAAATAATAAGGTTGCAATACTGCCTAATAAAACAACTGCTTTTTTCATATTAAATCCTTACTTTTTTATAAATTTAATGATTATTCATCTTTTTTCTCATAAAATCGAGAAAAAAGCAATCCTACTTCAAATAATAATACCATTGGAATAGCTAATAATGTTTGTGAAAATATATCGGGAGGCGTTAATAGCATACCAATAACAAAGGCAGCTACAATAATATAGGGTCTCTTTTGTTTTAAATCTTCAGCTGTCGTTATACCCGACCAACACAATAAAATAATTGCAACAGGAACTTCAAAGCACACACCAAATGCAAGAAAAATAGTTAAAATAAAATCTAAATAACTCGCAATATCTGTTGCCATAGTAACCCCTTCTGGCGTAGTGCTAGTTAAAAAGCCAAACACAAGAGGAAAAACAATATAATAAGCAAAAGCAACGCCAACATAAAAAAGAAGTGTGCTAGAAAGCAATAACGGATACACTAATTTTTTTTCATGTTTATAAAGAGCTGGAGCAACAAAAGCCCAAATTTGATACAAAATATAAGGAACAGATAAAAAGATAGAAACAACAATAGTTAATTTAATTGGTGTAAAAAAAGGCGTTGCCACATTGGTTGCAATCATTGTTGAACCTTCCGGCAATCTATCTGTTAAAGGCGTTGCTAAAATAGAGTAAATATCATTTGACCAATAAACCAAAGCAACAAAAATAATTCCAATACAAGCCATTGCTCTTAATAAGCGGTTGCGTAATTCAATAAGATGACTAATTAAAGGTTGTGATGGTTGCTCAACTGTCATTTTCTATTCCTTGTTGTTTTTCCTTTAATTCACTTTCACTTGATTTATACTTATCTTTATTTTTAATACTTTCTTCTAAATCTTGTGCGGCTACTTTTAAGTCATCAATCGTATCTGTTAAATCTGGAGCGAGATTTTTTAAATTAAGTTCTTCTGCTTTTTTAATACTTTCTTTTAATTCTTGTAATCTTAATTCTTCTGAAATTTCATTTTGAACGTTAGTAGCCAATCTTTTTATCGCACCAACCCACCCCATTACCGTTCTAATCGCCATTGGCAATCTTGTTGGCCCTAAAACAATTAGCCCAACAATGAAGATTAAAACCAACTCAGAAAATCCAATATCAAACATAGGTTAAATTATTCCTGATCTTCTTTTTTGATTAATTTCCCATCTTGCTCATCAGACATCGCTTTTTTAAAACCTTTTATTGATGTTCCAAGATCAGAGCCTAAGGTGCGTAATTTCTTTGTTCCAAATAATAAAACAACCACAGCCACAACTAAAATTAACTGCCACATACTAATGCCCATAAATAACTCCTTTTTAATAAAGTGTTGTGATTATACGATTTTTTAATAAAAAAAACATCAAACCATAAAATTTTATTTTATTAAACTTAATATTTTTATAATATAAGGAAAAAGCTCTCTCTTTACTAATTATTTACTAATATATCAGCAAAAACACAAAAAAATTTAACCGCTTAGGATATATATTATGCAATTACCAAAACTCCAACAGGGCAAACTGATTCAACGCTATAAACGTTTTCTCGCAGATATTCAACTTCCCAATGGCGAACAAATTACTATTCATTGCCCAAATACAGGTGCAATGACAGGCTGTGCCACAGTCGGAGATACCGTTTGGTTTTCAACATCCGATAATCCAAAACGTAAATATGCACACACGTGGGAACTCACCGAAACTCAAACGGGGGATTTAATTTGCGTCAATACCCAAAGAGCCAATCAGCTTGTGCAAGAGGCATTACAAAATAACTGGATTGCTGAATTAAGCGAATATCAGCAAATCCAAGCCGAAGTCAAATATGGCGATGAAAAAAGTCGCATTGATTTTTTACTCGAT
>PDWI01004130.1_pt1 | contig 19799 bp, 14 predicted proteins | sample 1430891 | NCBI WGS metagenome assembly PDWI01 (sample SAMN01162508, study PRJNA174530) | Oral metagenome, whole genome shotgun sequencing project. | biome: Marine environment; feature: Marine mammal; material: Swab sample of the gingival sulcus; isolation source: swab sample of gingival sulcus...
GGAGGATAATATGAGCAAAATTATAGGTATTGATTTAGGAACAACCAATTCATGTGTATCAGTTTTAGAGGGTGGCGAACCCGTTGTTATCCCAAATGCTGAAGGTAACAGAACCACACCATCAATTGTTGCGTTTGCCAAAAATGGCGAGCGTTTAGTCGGTGAAACAGCCAAGCGCCAAGCAATTACTAACCCAGATAGAACAATTATCTCAATCAAGCGCGAAATGGGTCAAGATCACAAAATTGAAATTGACGGCGCAACATACACACCACAAGATATTTCAGCAATGATTTTAACAAAACTAAAGTCAGATGCCGAAAGCTACTTAGGCGAAAAAGTTGAAGCAGCTGTTATTACAGTACCGGCCTACTTTACTGACTCACAGCGTCAAGCGACAAAAGACGCAGGCCGCATTGCGGGCTTAGAAGTTAAGCGCATTATCAACGAGCCAACAGCGGCAGCTTTGTCATACGGCTTAGACAAAACAGACCACCAGCAGAAAATTATGGTTTACGACCTAGGTGGCGGTACATTTGACGTATCGATCTTAGAAATTGGCGATGGTGTCTTTGAAGTATTGGCAACTAACGGTAACAACCATCTTGGTGGTGACGACTTTGATAAAAAGTTAATCGACTTCTTGGCAGAAAGCTTTAAAAATGAGCACGGTGTCGACCTCAGAAACGACAAAATGAGCTTACAACGCTTAAAAGAAGCCGCTGAAAAAGCTAAAAAAGAATTATCATCTACCAATACAACCAATGTCAACTTGCCATTTATTACGGCGACGGCAGAAGGTCCATTACACTTAAATATTGATGTGACAAGAGCGAAGTTTGAAAGCTTGACAGGTGATCTCGTCAAAAAGACAATTGAGCCAATGAAAAAAGCACTAAGCGATGCTGGCTTAACGGCAGGTGACTTAGACCAAATCATCTTAGTTGGTGGTTCAACGCGTATACCAGCTGTACAGGCGGCAGTTAAAGAGATTACTGGCAAAGATCCACACAAGGGCGTCAACCCAGACGAATGCGTTGCTGTCGGTGCGGCTATTCAAGCAGGTGTTTTAACAGGTGAAGTCAAAGATGTCTTATTACTTGACGTTACACCACTATCACTCGGTATTGAAACATTAGGCGGCGTATTCACGAAGTTAATCGAACGCAATACGACAATTCCTACTAAAAAGAGCCAGACATTCTCAACAGCTGCTGACAACCAGACAGCGGTTGATGTACACGTCTTACAGGGCGAGCGTTCAATGGCAAGCGACAACATTACACTTGGTCGCTTCCAGTTAGATGGTATTCCACCAGCAAGACGCGGCATGCCACAAATTGAAGTCACCTTTGACATTGACGCCAACGGCATTGTTAACGTCAGTGCGCTCGATAAGGGCACAGGCAAAAAACAACACATTACAATTACGGCATCAACCAATCTTTCTGAAGACGAAATCAAAGCCAAAGTCGCTGAGGGTGAAAAATTCAGAGAAGAAGACGAAAAGCGTAAGAAAGTAATTGAAGTTAAAAACGAATCCGAATCGCTTGTTTATGAAATTGAAAAATCAATTGACGAACTCGGCGAGCAAGTGACAGAAGAAGAAAAAGCAACGGTCAACGAAAAGAAAGAAGCGCTTAAAAAAGCAATTGAAACCAACGAACTTTCGGCAATGGAAGATGCTAAAAAGGCATTGACAGAGGCGTTCCAACCAATCGCTCAAAAAGTTTACGCTAAGGCGCAAGCTGAACAACAGGCAGCACAAGCTGGCCAAGCCGGTCAAGCAGATGGCCAAGCAGGTAATGACACGCCAGATGATGTTGTCGATGCAGATTACGAAGTTGTTGAAGACTAAATAGTTAAACGAAAGGTGGCATAAGTGAGCAAGAGAGATTTCTATGAGGTATTAGGTGTAGATAAAGGCGCAGATGAAGCTGCCCTTAAAAAGGCCTATAGAAAACTTGCGATGAAATATCATCCCGATCGCAATCCAGATGATAAAGAAGCCGAGGCTAAATTTAAAGAGGCAAACGAGGCTTATGAAGTATTATCAGACCCTAAAAAACGTCAAATGTATGACCAATTTGGTCATGCTGGCGTCGACCCTAGCTTTGGTGGCGGTGGCGGCGGTCAATATTCTGGTTTCGGTGGTTTTGAAGATATCTTCAGTGAAATCTTTGGCGCTGGTGGCGGTGGTTTTTCGGGTGGCTTTGGCGGCTTTGGCGGCCAAGCCAGCCGTCGACCTAAAAAAGGTCAAAACACCAAAGTCTTTCTCAATTTAACCTTTGAAGAAGCCGTTTTTGGCACTGAAAAACAAGTTGATTATCTGCGTACCGAAAGTTGTAATACCTGTGATGGCAAGGGTGCCGAACCTGGCACAAAGACGCATACTTGTTCAAAGTGTAATGGTGAAGGTGTACTTAAATTTAGACAGCGTTCGCTATTTGGTGAACAGATTACAACACGTGCCTGCGACGAATGTCAAGGTAAGGGCGAAACGCACGAACAGGATTGTCACACATGTAAGGGGCACGGCATCGTCAAGAAAAAGCGCCATATGAAAGTAACAGTGCCAGCCGGTGTTGACGATGGTCAAGTGATCACCTTGCAAAATGAGGGTAATTTGGGCAGTCTTGGTGGTCCGCGCGGTGATGTCTATGTTGTCTTAAAGGTCGCACAGCATAAACTGTTCAGACGTGAAGGAAATGACATTATCTGTGAAATGCCAATAACCTTTGCGCAAGCCGCCCTAGGTGACGAACTGATTGTACCAACCTTAGATGGCAAGGTGAAGTATCAGATAAAAGAAGGCACGCAAACAGGCACCGTCTTTAGGCTAAAGGGCAAGGGGGTACCTGTGCTAAATGGCTATGGTCGCGGTGATCAATACGTTAAAGTATCGGTCGAGATACCTACTAACTTAAATGCTCAGCAGAAAAAAATGATAAAAGACTTTTCAGCAGCAATGGGTCACGAGGTGCACAGTCAGCAAAAGGGCTTTTTCGACAAAGTTAAAGATTTATTTACATAACCGATAAGAAGTGGGGCTCGTATGAGTCCTCTTTTTGTATATGTAATATTAAAAGATAATTAATTGTATTGCATAATAAAGTTGAGTATGTTAAATTGTCATACGAGGAGAAATGTCATGACGATTATCATTAAATACACGCTAAAAAGCATATTTGAACACAAGTTCAGAACATTTTTAATTTTGCTGTCAATTGTCTTATCTGTGGCTTTGACGATTTCGTCCTTTGCATTGCGTGATGTCACGCGAAACGCCATTGTAGAAGTTGTCAAAAAATATATGGGGACTGCCAACGTCATGGTGACGGGTGACTCAAAATACAATACAGATTTGGTCAGACAGCGTGATTTAGGTGAAGTCGCCAAATTGTTTGACTATCAAATTGGTTCAATGCAAAGTATGGCAGTCTATAAAGAACCAGATAGCGACCAAACTAGCAACTTGATAATCAGAGGTTATAAAGAAACAGATTTAAGTACATTGGGTGTTGTTTCATTAATTGATAAAATAGATGGGCCATTTCAGGGAAAACAAATCTATATTGCTGATTCTGTTGCTGAAAAATATGGTTGGAAACTCGGGCAGTATATTGAACTTTACTTTGATGGCGTTAAACAAAAACTGCAAATTGTCGGAATTGGCACCAACGCTAAGGCGCTTGAATACAGCGAAAATTCAATTAATGCCATAGTCCCGGCAGGATTTTTACAAAAGATATACAACACCCAAGATCGCTATTTTTACTTGCTATTAAAGACCAAAGAGGGTGTAGATGTCGAAGCGGCAATGGCAGAACTTCAAACTGTTTATTCGCGATATAAAGTTGATGAACCAATCCCTTGGTCGCAAATTGAAGGCATGTTAAACAATATTATTGTGCCGTTTATTTTTATGTTATTATTGGTTTTAGCGACGGCTGTTTTTATAATCTTTACCGCTTTTAAAGTTATCACAACTGAAAAACTACCTGTGTTAGGTACTTTTCGCTCAATTGGTGCTACTAAAAAGACAGTCGATTTTATTTTGCTTGCTGAGAGCTTTACCTATGGTTTAATCGGCGGATTAATTGGCATTTTGTTGGGCAATTTAATTTTAGGCGTTATTGCCAGTTTTATTGCGCAGCAAATGGGCATGATGACAGTTGAAAACCTAGCTAATGTCAATATTAGCTATTACATGGCTGCGGTTTTATTTGGCATCTTATTATCTATTGTCAGTTCAATTGTACCTATTTTAAAAGTGTCTAATTTATCGGTTCGCGATATCGTGCTCGGCTTTACTGAATCATTTAAAAATCGTTCAGTACAAAAGACAATTATTGGCGTCATTATGTTGATGCTTGCCTTGATTATTCCCAATGTCGAAGTTTTAAGTAGTAATATTCTGTTTAATTTAGTAGCGACTATTTTACTTTGTGCTGGTATCATAGTAGTAGTACCAGCGATAACGATACTATTTATTAAACCTTTGGCGATAATTGCTGGCTTGTTGTTTGGTAATATTGGTCGTTTAAGTGTTAAAAATATCAATGGAAACAAGAGTGTTACGGATAACATTGCCTTGTTGACAATTGGCATTGCAGGCATATTATTAATCAATGTGCTCAGTGCAACAATTACTGCTGAACTGTCAAACGCGATGCGCGATGCAAAATATGATGTCTGGATGAGGATGCCGTATATTGATAAAAATGTTATAAATAAAGTTAAATCGACAACAGAAGTCAAGGGTGTTTTTCCCAATTATTCGAGAAATGGTATCAAAATTAACGGCACCAACCTGCGCATTAATCGATTGGTAACTGCAGATAGTATGGCTTACTTTGATTATTTTGATTTGCCGTTTGCCAGTGATAGAAAATTTGCGAAAAACAATATTGGCATTACGCGTTCAATTATTTTGACGACGACCTTAAAACGTCAGTTAGGTGTGGAGTTAGGTGACACAATTACCCTTGAATTACGTGAAGACAAAGGATTCGATTATATGGTAGTGGGCTTTGTTGATACAATTGTAGCAAATGGTAGTTTCGCCATAATTAACGAGTTTTATTATGCAAAGGATGCTGCTGTGTCAAGCTATAATGAGCTGATGATTAAATCATATAATCCAGATCAAACGGCAGAAGACTTGCGAGAAACATTTAGCAAGCGGCAAGAACAATTTAACATCATGACGAAAGATGAAATTATTGAGATGAATGGTGAGTCTAATGCTGTAATTATTAATGTCTTTAAGGGCTTTTCAGTTGTTGCCATGTTAATTGGAACCTTTGGCATATTAAACAATTTTATCGTCAGTTTGCTAGCGCGTCAGCGCAGTTTGGCGGTGATGAAATCGGTCGGTATGTCGCGTAAGCAAACTTTTGCCATGTTGGTACTTGAAGCTACTATGTCAGGTGTCATCGGTGGGGCGTGTGGCATTGTCGGTGCAATGCTGTTGGTCTTTGAGGTCAATCAGTTCTTTAAATTATTAAATGTGCCGTTTAAAATGGCTTACCAACCGTCTATCTTTATATCAGGCTTATTTGCTGGCATTTTAATATCGCTACTATCAAGTTTATTGCCGGCTAGAAAAGTGGCGCGAATGAATATAGTCAGTGCTATTAAATACGAGTAGGAGAAGCTATGAATGCAATCGAAGTTAAATCGCTTTATAAGCACTTTCAAATGGGTAAAGTGACAGTTGAAGTATTAAAAGATATTAACATTGAAATAAAGCAGGGCGAATTTGTCAGCATTATGGGGCCGTCAGGTTCGGGTAAAAGCACGCTGTTATATTTAATTGGCGGGCTCGATCAGCCAACCAAGGGCGAAGTGTTAATTGGCGATACCAATATCGCGACACTTAAAGATAAAAAGATGAGCATTATGCGGCGCCGTGACATCGGTTTTGTCTTTCAGTTTTTTAATTTAGTGCCAAACTTAACTGTTGTCGACAATGTCATGTTGCCGCTGATGTTAGATGGCAAGCGACTATCTAAGTACACAAAAGAATTAGATGAAATACTTGAAATCGTTGGTTTGGCAGACCGCAAAAAGCATACACCGCGTGAACTATCGGGTGGTCAACAACAGCGCGTTGCCATTGCTAGGGCACTCATCAATAATCCACAAATTATACTGGCTGACGAACCGACCGGCAACCTCGATTCAAAGACCAGCGCCGATATTTTAGAACTATTTCAAGTTATCAATCGCGAACGCGGCAAAACTGTTGTGCAAGTGACGCACGCGCCGTCGGCTTCAACTTACGGCAATCGCGTGATTATGTTAAGAGATGGCGAGGTTATTGACCGCGACTATCAAATACAAATGGGAGGACATCATGAAGAAAACTAAATGGCTAACTTGTTTGCTGGTATTGACGTTGGCGGCCTCGCTTTTAGCTGGCTGTCAAGCGCAAAAGCCACAAGAAGAAGCTGAACCGACTACAGAAGCGCAGCAAATCGAACGTCAAATTGAACTGTACGGCACAGTCGATGTGCGCCAGTCGCTCAACGTCAGTTTAGAAAAAACCGTTGAAATTGTCGATGTTTTTGTCAAAGACGGTCAAGTTGTAAAAAAGGGCGATGCCTTATTTAGTGTTTCGCTCGACAGTTTAAAGCGCGATGCCGCGTTGTTAGAGAAAAAAATTGATGTTGCTGAAAAGCAATTAGAAGATAAGGACTTTGACTATAAAAAAGCTTCAGTCAACGTGCGACAACTTAAGGGCAAGTTGGCAGATGCCCAAAAGACGTTGGCGCAGAATCGCGAGCTCTTGGCGGCTGGTGCAATATCGAAACGAGAATTTGATACTTCTGCGCAAGTTGTTTCAGAATTAAAAAACAGCCTATCTTCTGCCCAACTAGATGTTGGCAATGTCGTCGATAAAGACGATCAAGCTGAACAATTAAAAGTAATTGAAATTGCTGAATATCAACGTCAATATGATGAAATAATGGATATCTTAGGCAGTGAATTGTTGGTGGATGACAAAATCGTGTCGCCGCTAAACAGGGCAACTGTCACACAATTGCGCTTGACACGCGGCGCTTATTTGGCAGCATTCAACAGTGCATTGGTGTTGAATGATTTAGATTCGCTGGTGATTAAAGCGACGGTCATTGAAGAACAAATCGGCAGCATTAAGCAGGGACAAGCCGTTACAATTAATCCGATTATGGATAAGACGATTTCACTAACCGGTAAGATTGATTTTATCAGTAGTGAAGCTAAAATTGTCAATAACGAAACCGTTGTACCGTTAGAAATAACCTTTGAAGACAAAAATACGTTGATACCTAACTTAAATGTCGATGTGGTCGTTCCGCTTGAAGAAGAATAATTTATGGTCGATTGATTTCTTTAATAAAAATGAGATAATAATTGAAAAGACCGCGATGACAGCTAAACTCATTTCAAGAAAATAATCTTCTATCAAAAATGTGCCGTTGTCAGCAACTAAAAGCGGTGCAGTCGCACTTAATAAGAGCACTAAAATAGTAGAGATAATTAATGTTTTTTTAGTATTATTCACGATAACTCCTTTTTATAAATATTTTGCTAACTGTTCGGTCAAGTTGTCGTTTCGACTGAACAGTTGCTTCAACTGTACTAAGGTTATCGTCAAGCTTAATAAAAAAATAATAAAATGCGTTAAAACAGTAAATTTAACGTATTTTTTTTGTACATTTTTCGTATTGTTTTTAATGTTAAGTTGCCAAATGTGATAAAAAAACAACCCACTTGGCTTTTAGCTAAGTGAGTTGATGTGCTTTTTTGGGTGATTATGATTTATTTGTAAAGTGGACCGTATTCTTGACAAGCTCTGTAATCAGCTGATTCTATATCAGTCGTGCCAAAGGCTGCCCAAGCATGTGGTCGATAAATGTCCTCTTCTGCCACATTGTGCATAGACACTGGAATACGTAGCATTGAAGCCAATGTGATAAGGTCTTTGCCGATGTGACCATAGGCAAACGCACCGTGATTAGCACCCCAGTTAGCCATTACCGAATAGACATCTTTAAAGCTGCCTTTGCCTGTTAAGCGCGGTGCAAACCAAGTTGTTGGCCAAGTTCTATCAGTTCTGTGGTCGAGCGCTTGGTGCATGTCATCTGGCAGCGTAACTGAATGACCCTCAGCAAACTGTAATACAGGGCCAACCCCGTCGACAATATTGACTCTAATTAATGTAATTGGCATTTCGGCTTGCGTCTTAAAGTGAGACGAGAAACCACCACCTCTAAAGTATTCATAGTTAGCGCGACACCAGTCGGTTGCTTCGAGCATTGCGTTAATGTCGCTATCGTTAACATTCCACCATGGCTTCATGCAACCTTCGCCCTTGTCGTTTTTAGCTACGCCAGAGCCATCTAATGCAGCTGATCCCGAATTGATTAGGTGCAAGAAACCATTTGCAGCAAGTCCCTCAGGTTTTTTGCCGCAGACGCGTTCAACTGATTCTGGGCTCCAATAAGTGCGCACATCGGCAAATACTGATGCTGCACCAGTTAGATGTTTGGCGAATAACATTGAAACGGCATTTAAAGTATCGTTTTCGGTGGCAAAGGCAATGGGTTCTTTTTTGCCATTCCAGTCAAATGTTGACGTTAAGATCGCTTCTGAGAAGTCGGCGTTTGGTAGCCAGTCGGTCCACATGCGGTGACCTTGAAAACCGCCAGCGACGGCATTTCTGCCAAGTGCTTCTTCGTTCCAGCCAATTTCAGCAAGTTTGGGGTTGCCATGTAAAATATCGCGCATTACAATAGTCAGTTTAGCAATAAATTCCCAATCTTGGTCAGCTGGAATAAATTTAGATTTAGTGACGACATCAGGCAGGTTTTTGCCAGCGTTGGTGTCAAAACCTTCTTTGCAGTTTTGTTTGATCCAAGCAAGTGCTTTTTCGTATTCGGCTGGGTCGTAAATACCTAAGTTAATGCGGCGTAAAAGTTCCGTCATATCGACAAATTCGGTACGAATGCCGAGATATTTTTGGAAGAAAGCAGGGTCGCTAAACGAACCCATAATACCCATTGACACAGCGCCTAAGTTAACGTAAGATTTGTTTTTCATTTCACCAACTGCAACAGCAGCTTTGGCAAAGCGAATGATTTTTTCTTCAACATCTGCAGGTATGCTCGTGTCATCGGCATCTTGCACATCATGACCATAAATTGAAAAAGCTGGTAATTTCTTTTGGGCATGTGCTGCTAAGACAGCTGCTAAGTAGACGGCGCCAGGACGTTCAGTGCCGTTAAAGCCCCAAACCGCCTTAATTGTATTGGGGTCTAAATCCATTGTTTCACTGCCGTAACACCAGCAGGGGGTAACGGTTAATGTTGCGACGACGTTTTCGGCTGAAAACTTGTCGGCGCAAGCGGCTGCTTCAGCAGCGCCACCAATGGTTGTATCACTGATGACACACTCAACTGCCGTACCATCACTGTACTTTAGTTTAGCCGAAATAAGGTTTGCGGCAGACTTCGCCATGTTCATTGTTTGAACTTCTAAACTTTCTCTTACGCCACCCCAGCGACCGTCGATCGTAGGGCGAATGCCAATTTTTGGTTTTCTCATATTGCCTCCTCTTGTAATATAGATAGATATTGCTGATAAGCGTCTTGCCACGCTGATGTGTCAGTCGGATAATACGTCTTTGGTTCGGTTGAACGCTTGATAATCTGCCGCGCTTCTGCAATGTCTTTAATGGCACCAGATGCCATCATCTGAATTGCAATATTGCCCAACGCGCTGGCTTCGACCGGTCCAGCTACTACTTTTTTAGCGGTTGCATTGGCAATCATTTGGCAGAGAATCTCGGCTTTAGTGCCGCCGCCGATAATGTGTATTGCATCATAAGTTTTGCCGGTACATTCGGCAATTTGTTCAACCGATTGACGGCACTTAAATGCCAGACTTTCATAGATAATGCGAAAGGTTTGTGCAGCTGTTTGCGGTACTGTCTGATTTGTTTTTTTGCAAAATTCAGCAATGCGCTTCGGTAAGTCGCCTGGGCTCAAAAATTCGACTGCATTGGGGTCGATAAAGGCGCAGTGCGGCTCAGCTGACATTGCCATTTCGACAATCTCGTCAAATGTATAATCATCACCAAGTGTTTGATAATGGTGACGTGTTTCTTGGATCAACCACAGGCCGGTAATGTTCTTTAAAAAGTGTATTTTGTCACCGTAGCCACCTTCGTTTGTCAAATTATAGCGTTTTGACATATCGTTGATAATTGGCGCGTCTAGCTCGCTGCCAACCAGTGCCCAAGTGCCCATAGAAATAAATAAAAAGTCTTTATTTTCAGTTGGGACAGCGATAACTGCACAAGCTGTGTCGTGGCCTGCACCAGCAATGACATTTAAATCTTGACCAATTTCTTGAGCAATTGCAGGCCGTAAATTACCGAGTATTGTGCCTGACGGGCATATTTCGCCCAATAGATTCGTGTCAATTGCCAAGTCGTCTAACACCTCTTTCTGCCAAGTCATCGTGGCGTGGTCTAACATTTGGGTGGTTGTTGCGATTGAGAATTCCCATGCCATTTTACCAGATAAAAAATAGTTAAACAAATCGGGCATCAACAGTAGTTTGACGCTGTTTTTTAACAGTTCAGGTCGTTTTGTCGACAAGTAATAGAGTTGAAATAGGGTGTTTAATGCCATAAATTGAATGCCGGTTTTTTGATACAGCGTATCTTCCGGAATAATTTGGCAGACGCTATCAATCATACCTTCGGTGCGACTATCTCGATAACAAACTGGGTTTTGTAATAGGTCGCCGTAGCAATCAATGAGTCCAAAGTCAACCCCCCAAGTGTCGACAGATATGCTGTCGATTGACAAGTTGTGACATAATTGTAAAGATTTTTTAATCTCGCCAAAAATGGCGAGTGCATCCCAGTAGAGGGTGCCGTTTAGTTGAATGGCGCGATTTTCAAAGCGGTGTATTTCTTGTAGCGTAATAATTTTGTCGCCATTACTTTCTAATCGACCGAGAATTGCTCTACCACTTGATGCGCCTAAATCAATAGCGAGTACTGTTTTCATAAAAAACCTTCACTTTCATATAAAAATTATTAGGTTCTATTTGTATTGTAATATAGAAACAGCTTTTTAACAATAGCGTTATGATTGATTGCAAAATTAATTAATTTAGCTCATTTTATGTGAAAAAATGGGCATTGTTAAGTACAAATGCTCAAAAATAATCATAAACGCTCGCAAATGTTAGGCGTATGTGATATTGAATAGATTTTGGTCAGGTGATATAATTTTAATTGAATTATCGAAAATATATCTGAAAATTGCGAAAAGATTAATTGAACGCTTAATTGCGGCAGATAAGGTTGTCTTATGGAGCAAACAAAAATTTTAGAATTGAAAGGTGTTGACAAGTCGTTTCCTGGTGTTCACGCTTTAAAGGAAGTTGACCTCGATTTATACGGCGGCGAAATACTAGCTTTAGTCGGTGAAAATGGCGCAGGCAAATCTACTTTGATGAAGATTATTTCAGGGGTTTATCATGCTGACGCTGGAGAAATGTACTACAAAGGCGAAAAGGTTAAGGTCGCAAATACTAAGAAGGCTCAGGAGATGGGCATTTCTATTATACACCAAGAACTTAACCTGATGAACGATTTAACAGTCGCTCAAAATGTTTTTTTGGGTCGTGAAGGCAAGTCGTTTTTTACAAATGATGCCGTCATCAATGAAAAGACACAAGCGTTGTTAGATTTATTCAAAATTACATTTAAACCCACTGACAAAGTAGGTGATTTAACTGTTGGTAAACAGCAAATGGTCGAAATTGTCAAAGCGGTGTCGTTTGAATCAAATGTCTTGATATTAGATGAACCAACTGCTGCGCTAACTGAAACCGAGATTGCCGAATTATTTAATATCATGCGTGATTTACAGCGCAAGGGCATTGCAATGATTTATGTGTCGCATCGCATGAACGAAATTGAGGCAATCAGTGATCGCATTACTGTCTTGCGCGACGGCGCTAAAATCACGACGTTAAAGACAAAAGAAACCGACCTTGATACTATTATTGAGGCGATGGTTGGGCGTACAATTTTTTCAGAGCCAAAGCAAAAGAGCAATGTCAGTGCTGATGCTGAAGTTGTCTTAGAAGCCAAAAACTTAACTTCTGACATCGTCAAAGACGTCAGTTTTGAACTTCGCAAGGGCGAAATACTGGGTTTTGCTGGTCTGATGGGTGCTGGTCGAACCGAAGTGGCGCGTTTGTTATTTGGCGCTGATAAAAAAACAAGTGGTCAAATTTACTTACACGGCAAAGAAATTCAGGTTCATTCTCCCAAAGACGCCGTCAAAGCCGGCATTGCCTATTTATCGGAAGATAGAAAGCGCTATGGCTTGGCATTGGGCTTGTCGGTTGCTGATAATATGGTTATGGCAGATTTAGAAAACTTTTCGAAACTTGGCTTAGTAAACGAAAGTAAAATAAGACGGGTTTCTGACGAATATATTGAAAAAATAGCGATTAAGACGCCTAGTATTAATCAATTAATAAAGAATTTATCGGGTGGTAATCAACAAAAAGTGATTATTGCTAAGTGGTTGATCAAAAATTGTGAAGTGATTATCTTTGATGAGCCGACGCGCGGTATTGACGTCGGTGCTAAGAGCGAAATATATAAATTAATGAACGAACTTGTTGATCAAGGCAAATCAATTATTATGATTTCATCTGAACTTGAGGAAATACTCAGAATGAGTGATAACATAGTCGTTATGTGTGAGGGCGTACAGACCGGATTACTAGGCATCGAAGAAGCCGATCAAGAGACGATTATGAAGTATGCGACGATGAGAAAATAGGGGGAGAATTTGAATAAAAACAGTTTCTTGGGGAAAATTGGCCTTCAAAAATTGTTGGCGCCATTGGCACTTGTGCTACTCTATGTATTTTTTAGTATCTTTGGCAATCAATTTTTTACATTTGCGACTTTAATTAGTATCTTAGACAGAACTTATTATATCGCACTATTGGCATTTGGTATCACTTTTGTCATTATTACGGCCGGCATCGATTTATCAATTGGTACCGTCATGATGTGCGCGGCTTTATTAGGTAGTTATGCTTACAATGTTTTGGGCTACGACATCATATCATCAATGATATTTGTCGTGTTAATTGCGACGGCTTTTGGGCTAATTAACGGCATTTTGGTCGCAAAATTAAAACTGCCGCCCTTTATTGCAACACTCGGTGTGATGATGATGTCGCAGGGTTTAGGGTCAATTATCACAAAGGTACAAACACAGCGTTGGCCAACTGCTTTTGACCCCGATGGCTGGTATAAATCGATTTTTTATAAGACGCAATCGAGCCCAGCCTTGCCAAACGGTTTTCCGAGTGGTATCATTTTTGTTGGTATTATGTTTGTCGTTGCCTACCTCTTGTTGAACAAGACCAAATTTGGTAGATATACGTTTGCAATCGGTTCTAATGAAGAGGCAGTCAGATTATCAGGTGTCGATGTCGCAAAGTGGAAGATTTTAGTCTACACAGCTTGTGGTTTCTTTGTTGGCTTAGCGGCAATTGTCTATTCGGCGACCTATTCAACAATTATACCTGGCACTGGTACAGGTGAAGAAATGAAGGCAATTGCTTCAGTTATCATCGGCGGTACAACGTTGTCGGGTGGTGTTGGTACGATGTCAGGCACACTAATTGGTGCGCTTTTGATGTCAGTGCTTGGCACGGGATTGATGTCACTTGGTTTACCTCAGCAGTATCAGACATTTTTTACTGGCTTCGTCGTAATCTTAGAAGTGCTACTGGATATCTATCGCTCAAAGAAATTGGGTAAATAATGATGATTTAAGGTGATTAACACTTTAAATAAATACGAAAGGAGAACTATATGAAAAGGTTATTAGCGTTAATGCTCGTGTTGGTAATGGTGTTCTCACTTACTGCATGTAAGAGAGAAGAAGCACCTGCGCCAGAGACAAAAGCATCAGAGACAACAAAGGTAGAGGACACAACAGCAGCTGCTGAAACTACAGCGGCGGCTGAAACTACAGCAGCTACTGGTGAAAAGCCTTATGTTGCAGTTATTTCAAAGGGTTTCCAACACCAATTTTGGCAAGTGGTTAAAAAAGGTGCTGAGCAAGCTGGTCAAGATCTTGGTGTAGAAGTTTCGTTTGACGGCCCACCGTCAGAAAGCGATATCAACATTCAAGTTGATATGTTAAAAAATGCCATGACAAAAAACCCTGCTGCAATTGCCTTAGCTGCGCTCGATACTTCTGCTGTTTTAGAGCAGTTGAACGAAGCTAAAAACAAAGGTATTCCAGTTGTTGGTTTTGACTCAGGTGTTCCAAATGCACCAGAAGGTTCAATTTATGCTACAGCTTCAACGAACAACTACGCGGCTGCTGCTTTAGCTGCTGAAGAGTTATTCAAATCAGAGGCTTTCCAAGCTAAATTGGCTTCAGGCGAGCAAATCGTCGTTGGCGTATTATCGCAAGACGCAACATCTGAATCAGTTACAATGCGTACATCTGGTTTTGTTGACAAATTAGCTGAATTAGTAGAAGCAACAGATGGTTTCTCAGGTGCAGTTGAAGTGGTTGGTCATACTAACTATGCAAAACCTGCTGAACAAGATGTTAAATTGACAATTGATGTTAACGTACCGGCTACACCATCAGCTACAGATATGAAATCAGCAGCTGACACATTATTAGCTAAGCAAGGTATCGTTGCTATTTACGGTTCAAACGAAGGTGCAGCAAATGGTATTTTATCAGCTTCATCTGACGGTTCAGACTTCAACAAAGAAAACGGTAAATTTAAAGACGTTTTAGCTTTAGGTTTTGATGCTGGTAAAACACAAAAGACAGCTGTTACAAATGGTTGGTTCTATGGTTCAATCACTCAGGATCCTTACCAAATCGGTTACCAAGCTGTTAAGTTGGCAGTTGATGCTATCAACGGTGTTCCTGCAGCAAGTCCAATCGTTGACACAGGTGCAAAGTTCTACAACAAAGACAATATCATGCAACCTGAAATCGACGAATTAGTTTACGAATAAGACGATTAAAAAAAGGCTGTCATCACGACGGCCTTTTTTTAAGTTAATGATATAAGATCATTTAATTGGTTTGCTGATTGGTTAATCTATTGAGTTCTTGGTTAAGCCCACTATTTTCGGTAATGATATAATTAAAGTTTTGTGGTTTGCCCAGTTTACACATAAAACTTTGGTTAAGTTTAGAGCTATCGAGTAATAGTACCGACTTGTTGCTGTTCTCGATAAATTTGTTTTTGATATAGTATTCTTCTTCACTAGAGTCAGTTGCGCCGATGTCGCGCTTAAAGCCGCGACATGATAAAAATGAAATATCTGCATGATAACGGCTAATGAAGTCGAGTGCCGACACACCAACCAAAGACTTGTGATTGTCCTTTAGAAAACCTCCAGTGCAGTAGACTTTGACGCCGCGAAATTCAGAAAGACTAACCGCCGTCTTAAGACCATTGGTGATTACTTTAATATTGTTAAAGTTTTTCAGTTCTAGTGCCAGCGTATAAACCGTTGTGCTAGAATCTAAAAACAAAGTCATACCATCGCTGATGTGCTCAATGGCAATGCGAGCGATTTTTTGTTTTTCGTTATAGGCGTGCATTTCGCGAAAGGCAAGCGGGTCTTCGTTGACGCTTTCATCGGTTAGAATAGCGCCGCCGTGCGTTCGTCTAATTAAGTTTTTTAGCTCTAAGTCTTTTAAGTCGCGCCTAATTGTTGCACCTGAAGCGTAGAGCGTACGACAGAGTTCTTTAACGGTGACCGAGTTGCCTTTTTCTTTTAAAATGTTGAGAATCTCCTGTTTGCGTTCTTCCATAAACATAGTAGACACTAACCTTTCTAGTAAAATGTGTATTCTGAGGTCAATATTTAGAGACACTATCATAATTATAATAAGAGAAATTAATATATTTGTCAACCGAGGTGAAATATGTATGATTGTATTGCAATTGGTGAAATATTAGTAGATTTTATCGCCGATCAAAAAAACGAACAGGGCTTCCCCATTTTAAATGGTAACCCAGGCGGTGGACCGCCCAATTTTATTGTTGCCTGTCAAAAGTTAGGCTTAAAAACAGCGCTGATCGCCAAAGTTGGCGACGACATGTTTGGCGAACAATTACGCAGCGTTATTGCTAATTATGGTGTTGATGTCGCAAACGTCGCGGTCGATAGCGATCATTTTACAACACTGGCATTTGTCAGTTTAGAAGAAGACGGCGAGCGCAGCTTTTCTTTTTCGCGCAAAAAAAGTGCTGATTTAATGTTAAATATAAATGATTTACCAGTGGATAAATTAAAAAGATGTCGAGCGTTACACTTTAGTTCGCTATCGCTTGTCGCAGAACCAGCCTATTCAGCAACTCTAAAGGCAATTGAATTAGCCAGACAAAACGGCGCCGTCATACACTTTGACCCCAATTATCGGGTGCCACTTTGGCAAAGTGAAACAGCCGCGCGGCAGCGCATTAAAGAAGCGCTTGGCTATTGCAATACTCTTAAAATAAGCGAATACGAGCTGGCGTTTGTCTTAGAAGCGTCCGAATTAATAACTGAACAACAACTGATTAAAGCGGCTAAACAATTGCAAACGGCCTATCCGAATATAGAACTAATTCACGTGACAAGAGGTGCTGATGGCGCAATTGCGTTAACGAAAAAGTATGTTGCAAGCGCTATGACCAGTGTGACCCAAGTGATCGATACGACGGGTGCGGGTGATGCCTACGGCGCGGCAGCACTCACTAAATTGCTGATGCTCGATAAGGGCTTTAAACTGAATAGAGACGAACTACAGTCAATTGCCGAATTTGCAACGCGCGCAGCGGGGCTCTCTGTCACCCGTTACGGCGGAATCCCCAGTTCGCCTTATCTAAACGAATTAAACGCCGACTAAACAAACAATAATCACAATTGATGATTAAATGTGACAAAAATTGCTATTTTAGTGCCTACATGAGCATATCTGATGACATTCATTGTTGTTTGTGATTATTTTTGATATGATATAGAATATAGTAGATAAATTGTTAATAATAAAGCTGATATTTCATAGGGAGGAAGACTATGGCAAATATCGTCATTATGCCCCGTCAAGGGCAATCGGTAGAAAGTTGCATCATAACCAGTTGGGAAGTAAACGTCGGTGACGTCGTTAGCGAAGGCGATTTACTTTTTACTTACGAAACTGATAAGACATCCTTTGAAGAAACGTCAAAATTTAGCGGCGTATTACTAAAGCGCTTGGCGGCAGAGGGCGATGACGTGCCCGTATTACAAGAGGTTGCTATCATCGGTGAAGCAGGTGAAGATATCAGTGGACTCGTTTCGGCTGAGACGAGCGAACCTGAAGTAGTCGAACCCGTTAAAGCAGAACCCGTCAAAGCGGCGCCTGCAAAAGCGCAGCTTGAAACTGTACAAGCGCCCGTTGTACAGCAAGTGGTAATGATCGCCAAAGAAGATGTCAATATTTCGCCAAGGGCAAAAAATAGAGCGCAACAGATGGGCTTAGATTATCGCTATGCAAGCCCAACGGGGCCAAATAATCGCATTATTGAAAGAGATATTGAATTACTTGCTAAGCAGCCGCAAACTGCTTTTGTTGAACAGACAATTACAGGTCAAACTGATCAACAGGTTGGTAGCTATAGCGATCAGCCACTTTCGTCAGTGCGTCGTGCGATTGCTGATGCGATGCATCATTCATTGTCTAGCATGGCACAGTTGACTCATTCATTTTCATTTGATGCCAGTCAAATTATTGCGTACCGCAATCAGTTAAAAGCTGCTGGTAAAATGATGGGCTTAAACAACATTACATACAATGATATGATATTATTTGCTGTATCACGTGTATTGTTGAGACACCCTGATCTCAATGCACATTTCTTGGGCGATAAAATACGCTTATTCGACCAAGTCAACTTGGGCATGGCAGTAGATACACCACGCGGCTTATTAGTGCCAACGCTATTTGGCGCCGATCAATTGTCGTTAAACGACATTGCCAGCCAAACCAAGCAATTGGCAAGTGGTGCGCAGGCCGGTTCTATTTCGCCTGATTTACTTAAAAATGGCACTTTTACGGTCTCTAATTTGGGTATTTATGGCGTAGAACACTTTACACCAGTTATCAACCCACCACAGGTGGCTATTATCGGTGTTAATAACATTCAAGTTAAATTTAAAATGGTAAATGGCGAAGCACACCCATATCAGGCAATGGGCTTGTCACTGACTTATGACCACAGAGCAATTGATGGTGCACCAGCGTCGCGTTTTATGCAAGAGCTGTGCAACTTCTTAGAAAACTTTTCACTGATGTTGGCGAGGTAGCAGTATGTATGATCTATTAATTATTGGAGGCGGACCAGCTGGTTACAATGCTGCTGAACTATATGCTGCTAAAGGCGGTAAGGTTGCCTTGTTTGAGGCGCGCAACGTCGGTGGCACCTGTCTTAATGAGGGCTGTATTCCGTCAAAAGCGCTACTGTATTCGGCAAAGATAAAGAGCCAAGCGGAAAACGGTCAAAAATACGGTGTTGTCTGTCAGGGCGTCAGCATTGATCACCAAGCTGTCATTAAACGCAAAGATCGCATTGTAAAATTTTTAACCGATGGCGTTGCTAAAAAATTAAAGGGCTTAGGTGTCGATTGGGTACGTCATTATGCGCGCATTCAAGGGCGTAAAAATGGCTATTACGAAGTTGTTGCAGGGGGCGAAGTATATCGCGCCAAACGGCTCTTAATCGCCAGTGGTTCAAATGTGTTTTTGCCGCCAATTGACGGGCTAAAAGATAGTATTGCCAGTGGCTTTGCACTGACCAGTCGCGAAATACTCGACATTACAGAAGTGCCAGCACACCTCGTCGTCATTGGTGGCGGTGTGATTGGCTTAGAAATGGCTAGCTATTATCGTGCAGCCGGTAGCGCTGTTACTGTAGTTGAAATGCTCGACCACATTGGTGGACCACAAGAACCTGAAATTGCCGATGGTTTGCGTAACGCAATTGAAAAAATGGGCATCACCGTATTGACATCGTATCAGGTGACGGCAATTCAAGACGGTGTGGTCAGTTGTAAAACTACTAATGAAAATAAACAGATAAAATGTGATAGGGTATTGGTTTCAGTTGGTAGACGCGCCGCTGTTGACGACATTGGGCTGAGTGCAATTGGCGTTTATACACAGCGCGGCGCTGTTGTCACTGATGACCATATGTGCACCAATTTGCCGGGTGTCTATGCGGCTGGCGATGTCAACGGCAAGTCGCTACTTGCACACACCGCTTATCGCGAGGCAGAAGTTGCCATCAATCATATGTTGGGTGTTCCTGACAAAATGGTTTACGACGCCATACCGAGCGTTATTTATACTAATCCTGAGGTTGCCAGCGTTGGCTTAACTGAAAGCGAAGCCCAAAAACGCGGCATTGACTATCGCGTTGAACTACTCAGTATGCGTTATGCAGGTCGCTATGAGGCTGAAAACGAAATGGGCAAAGGTGTTTGTAAAGTATTGTTCGACAATAAATGGAACAATATCATTGGTACGCATTTGATCACCAATCACAGTTCAGAACTAATTTGGGGCGTCGATGCGCTTATTGCTAAAAAGATGACGATAGATGATATTAAAAAAATAGTTTTCCCGCACCCGACAGTATCGGAAATCATTCGCGAGGCTGTCTTTACCAAAGACAAGGAGAAGTAAAAT
>PDWI01004131.1_pt1 | contig 19799 bp, 19 predicted proteins | sample 1430891 | NCBI WGS metagenome assembly PDWI01 (sample SAMN01162508, study PRJNA174530) | Oral metagenome, whole genome shotgun sequencing project. | biome: Marine environment; feature: Marine mammal; material: Swab sample of the gingival sulcus; isolation source: swab sample of gingival sulcus...
ATTGCAGGGATTCGTACTTTTTTTTCAAGTCTTCTCCTATAAGTTCAGAACCACACTCAATGATGCTTTCAAGATAAGAGTTTTCTAATTGCATACGTCTTATAAATTGCTCTAAACTTGCTATCTTTTTTAGCAATTCTATATTCTTGGAAGCTTCGCTTTATTTTTGAACTACAATACTTTCCGAATGGTCTTTACCATATTTCTTCAACCATCTATAAATCGAAACTTTACTAACTGAATAAAGAGCTGACAATTCTGAAATCTTAATTTTTCCTGATTCAATTAATTCAACTTTTTCTTTTTTAAATGCCTCACTAAATGTTCTTCTTGGTTTCATTTTTTACTAATTTTGCAACAAAGTTATTAACACTTTTTTTGTCAACCTATATCATGAGACATCGGCAAGAAAACTCTGCAAAATTAGAAATGTTTCTTTTTGCAATTTACTTAACAGCTATTTTCGGAGATAAAATTTATTTTTCCAATGTTCAAATTTAAAAGCCAAATAAAAAGCAGAGGGGAAACTTACTATCGTAATCACAATACCAATCAACAACCAAAACAACATTTGTATTTGAGACATTTCTACCGTACTAATAAATACAAAAAATGTATAGATGCAGTAAGGTAATGTTAATACAGAAGTAATGATAACAGGAACATATTTTCTGTAAACAAGCCATTGTACAATATGAACAAAAAGATGCAGCGTGTAAACGGCAAAAGCTCCAAACCACCAAAAATAAGATTTGTACAACAATGAAAGTATGCTTACGAATGAAATCAATATAAATTCGTGTAAAACAGCCATGGCAAATGCAGAAGTCGATAAATCAAAATAATTGTTTTTTGCGAGAAAACGCTCAAATTTAGGGAAACGTTCTTGTAGTTCCTTTCTGTTTTTTCTTAGCCAAGGTTTAAACATAATGATTTCTTCAAAATCGTGTATCATAAATATTATAGGCAACAAGGCTATTAATATTTGCATTTTTTCCATAAGAATGAGATTTTTAAGTTAAGCATCTGTTTGCCAAAAAATACAGTCCTGTTTTTATTACCAAGTTTTCAAAATCTTTTTTATAATTTTTTCATTTTTATTTTCAACAATTAAGAGATAAATGCCCGGATTAAAATGTTTTGTATCAATGCTGAGAGATTTTATGTCGGGGCAATATTTCTGCTCATAATATATAATTCCTTGACCGGATATAATTTTTACGGATAAATTATTTAAAGCTTCATCAAAGTTGAGCTTTAATACCGTACTGAACGGGTTCGGAGACACTTGCACTTTCTCGCCGGTCATATAGGGTTTTTCATCAACCATGTTGTTTGTTACAAACGGATAAAGGAAATCAGTAATATCCGTGATGACAGAATCCTGATAGAGTTCCCAGTCGGGATTTCCCAGATACCAAGGACAATGCCCGGCACCGTCATAGGCTTTTGCGGTCATGGGAAGTCCCAAATTGTCGGCTCTTAACACAATCGGGAAAGACAAGGAAATCGGAATATAATCGTCGTTTGTTCCGTGAATCCATAAAAGTCCGGGGTCTGTTGCCGCTTCTAAGGCGGTTGTATCCAATATCATCCCGCAAAGGCATAAGCCTGCCAGCACTTTATTACTAATGTTCGAATTCGCCGAACTTCCAACCGGGTCGTTAGGGTTTGCCATTGGGTATGTGCTCATTTCCGATTGTTTATCGACATAAGAAGCCATCATTGCAGTTATTGCACCCGCCGATTCGCCGCCGATGAATACTTTATTTGTATCTATGCCGTATGTCAAATAATTTGCCTTAAAATATCTAATGGCTTGTTTGGCATCGTGCATGGCATCCGTCATTGCTCTTCTGTCATCGGAAGAATTATAAAGTTGGAAATTAGGATCCAGTCTATAATCAATATTTGCCACGGCGTAGCCTTTTCTTGCCATGGTACGGCATATATTTTGAACAGAAAACAAGGTTCTTGTTCCGGTGTTAAAACCGCCGCCGTGAATGTAGATAATTAAAGGTCGCTCGTTTAAAGTATCATTGGCAGGAGCATAAAAATCAAATAACAAATCTTGATTAACGGATTGATAGTTTACAGCTGTGCCGTATATTCCTGCAATGGTCGAATCCAAGTTCACAAACACTTCGGAAAGATACCTTTGTGCGTAGGCTTGTATGTGCAAAAGCAATAAAACAGGTAAAAGAAACTTCATCATTTTTTATTTTTGGTAATGAATTATCCACAGTTATTCGTTAACCCGAATTTTAACCCGAAGAATTTAACTTTACCGTTGCAGATGCAGATGTAAAAACTGCAAACTTCAGAAAACAAAAAACTTAACAACAGAAACTTACAAACCCATTTAATCAAAATTATTATTTCCGGTACTGTTTCGAGTTACACATGTTTTACAAAGATACAATTTATTTTTGATTTTCAACCTTATAAAAGACACTATTTAGTGCCTCTATGAGAACGACCAATTTCCCAAGCAAAACTATAACTTACAGAGGGAATTATCGGAAATAAGCTTTGTTGATATAATTTCACTTGTGATTTTTCAATTTTAGTATAATAGTAATACGGGTTTTGTCTGTTATATACATTATAAATATTCAAAGACCACGTCCTTAAACCTCTCTTTTTTTGTTTTTTCAGATTTACGGCTAAATCTAATCGGTGATATGCTCGCATTCTGTATTCATTCCTGTCTGCGTATGTTAGAATAATTTCATTATGCCAAATATCCGGCACATTGGAATAGTTATTTACTTGTGATGTACCGTTATTTGATGTTTCATATTTTCCTGTCGGTAAAGTGAAAGGATAACCGGAACCGAATACCCACGAACCGGAAATATCAATATGTTTATTGATTTGATATGAGGCTGTAATGCTTATATCATGCCTTCTGTCGTATTTAAAATTAAAGGGCTCTCCGAAATTAATACCTTCAAATTGTCGGTTTGTTTCAGCATAGGTATATGCTAACCAACCTGTCAGTTTTCCGTATTTTTTTTGTAAAAGAAACTCTATACCATAAGATATGCCCGTTCCTCCTGTTTCTAAATTACCCGTAAGATTATTTGAACTTGATAAACGATTTACTCCTTCTTTGTATGCAATTAAATTATTGAATGTTTTATAATAAGTTTCAATACTTAATTCTAATTGATTTTTTAATAGAGGTTTATAAAAACCGACAGAATATTGTCGTGAATGGGACGGTTGCATTTCCTTTGTTGAGGGTATCCAAATATCCATTGGCAGACTTACAGTGCTGCTTGTAAGAAGATGAACATTTTGTTGCATTTCTGAATAAGATAATTTTACAGATGCTTTGCCGGGCAAATAAAAATTAATTAAAGCACGCGGCTCGGGTGAAAAGAAGCCTTTTTCCTCAGCATAATAATAATTTGTATTCATTCCTATATTTCCTGAAATATATTTGCCAAGTTTAAATTCATTCTCAACATACAAATTATTTTCAAAAGCAATTAAAGGATTAAAGCCGTAGCTTGTATCTGTTTTCATTTCATTAGAATCAAACTTATAGTATGAATAACCCGGTTTAAAATTATGATATACATTTTTTATCCCAAAACGCAAATTGTAATTTGGACTTACCTTTAACTCAAAATCTGATTTTAAAGCAAGGTCATTTATCCCTGTTTCGAATCGATATCTATATTCTTGCGCTTCATGTTTATCAGAATAACTTAATATGCTTTTATAGCGATATTGTGTGTATGAAAGAATAGTATTTAAAAATAAATTTTGATTAAACAAATGATTCCACCTGAATGCGGACAAAGTATTTCCCCACCTAAGTATATTTTTTGCATTTATATTTGAAAAGTCATCATTTTCTTTAAAACGAACAACTACATCATCATCACCTTTATAAAAGCTAAAATACAATCTGTCTTTGTTTGATAATTTCGTATTTATTTTTGCATTAATATCGTAGAAATCATAGCCTACTGTTGCATTTGATATTAGCTTTGATATTGGTCTGAACAAAAATCCCCATAAAAAGCCTCTGGCTGAAATCATATAAGATGCTTTGTCTTTCATTAAAGGACCTTCCACACTGATTTTAGAAGAAATAAGTCCGACACCCAAACTTACCTTATGTTTTTTGAAATTACCGTCTTTCATGCGCACATTCATTATGGAAGACAATCTTCCGTTGTATCGTGCGGGGAAACCTCCTTTTATTAAGTTTACGCTTTTCAAGGCATCGGCATTAAAAACAGAAACAAAACCACCCAAATGATTCACATAATATAAGGGGACATCATCAAGTAAAATCAAGTTTTCATCCGGACTGCCTCCCCTCACATACAAACCGCTGCTTCCTTCATTTCCCGATTGAACTCCCGGCATTAATTGATAGGCTTTCATAATATCCGCTTCTGCTCCTATTACCGGCATTGTTTTCAGTTGACTTATTGGAATTTCAACCGTTCCGGTTATGTTTCTTTGTTCAAGGGGAATTTCGCCTCTTACCACAACTTCATCGATACGATTATCGGGAGCAAGTTGAATGTGGTGAATTTCCGAAAAATTACTAATTTTCAGTTCCTTACTCTTGTACCCAAGATAAGACACAATGATTTTAACGGTATCTTTCTTCGGAATTTTCAAATTAAAATAGCCGAAATTATTGGTCAGCACTGAATGCGAACCAAGTTTTTCATGGATAAGCGCATTAATAATATATTCGCCGTTTTCGGCATCGCTGACATACCCTCCGACCGTTACGCTTTGCGCAGAAAGGCTTATTTGCAGTATAAGAAATATCGGAATTAAAAATTGTTTCATGGTTTATTAAGGATTATTATTCCAATCATGAACATGATGCAAGGTATCTATATAGGGACAATAAGCTGCAAAAATTCCATATCCGTTTTCGATATTTGAATACATTTGCACCGGGTCGCCAATGCCTTCAAATATATCACTTTCTTGATTTCGAAGATGCAATATCATTTGTCGGGCATGTTGATAATATTGATAACTTACAGTGTTAAAATGTACAATTATATTATGAGAATTATAAGTGAAATCACCGGACATAAAAGGCAATTTATAATAGGTTGACAGAAAATAGTTTTGCCCATTGAAAAATTTATCCGAGAAAGGAATTGAGGCAGGTTGATAATCGATTAATCCGGTATTGAGCAATGTTAAATCACCTGTTTTTGTAAGCAATAAATTATCGGTATGAAGTTCTTCATCATACTTTTGTTCAAGTACCAATCTTAGCTCGTAATAATTTTCAGCTTTAGCATTATCTTGAAAACGAATATTTATAGTATGAAAATAAGCCTCGTCCAAAGCATCGTATAAAGTATTATGCACAAAATATGTTTCTGTAACTGTTGCGGGTTCGGGCATAGTATCAACAGCTGTTACGGTATTAAAATCGGGGTGTGAGACGGTGAGTTCATAAATATTTCCGGGTTTTGCCGTTAAACTTGTTGTTTTATAGAAGCCGTTTTCGGTGTATTCCAATTGTTCTGTGATGTTACCGTTTTCTCGAATTTCACACAAAGCATCTTCCACAAGAAAAGAAGATACCGTATCATTTATCGACAATAGTTTTCCTACTTTAAGCGTAAATGTACTGTCAGGCGTAAATAAGCAACTAACTGTTAATGCCGGTTTAATTTTAGGATAATTTATTTCTAGTTGTTTTTGGCAAGCACTTAGTGTTAATATGCCAAGAAAGATTAATATTAAAGTGCCTGATTTGTTCATTTTTATCAATCTTTTTGTTTTGGTTTAAATTTATATGATAAACCAAAAGTAAACATAAAATTATCTAAATTTTTTAGGGCTTTTGAATCCGGAGAATAGTAATACCCACATTCCGTATATAAACCAAAATTTTTCACAAATCGGAAGTCAATACCTGCAACTCCATGCATTTGAAAAATATGGGTTTTATTTTTAACATGAGCAGACTTATACGGGAATACCTCACCTCCGAACTTTGCTGAAAGATAAAAATCTAAAGGAAAATTTGTGTTTTTTATTAATAAAGGTAAAATATGGAAGTTTGCTTGAACTCCGTAATTTGGAATTAAAGTTTTTCTTTCCGGAATAAGATTACTCCCATTTCCTTGTTTATAAATTGTTGACGGAAAAAATCCAATATAAGCCCCTGCTTCTATTATGTTAAAAAAGCCATAATTTACTTCTGCCCTGAATTTTTCGGTTCTTGTTTTTTTAGTATTACTCCCAATTCGCATTCCTGTATGATACCATGAACTCGATATTTTAAAATTGTATCTGTTTTTTATTGGGGATTGTTGCCCTAAGGCAGAAAAAACATATACTGAAAATATTAAAAGCAACAAGAACTGTTTTAAATGTTTGGTTTTATTCATTTTTTTATATTTTATTTTAACAATCAAGGCAAATTAATTTGCCTTGATTGTTAAACATATTATTAAAATATATAAGCATTGCATTTAGCTTCTGCTGGAGGTGTTGATGGTGTATCTCCCCATACATCATAGCCGTCAAGATGTGCATAACTATCATAAAAATGTCCGCCATAAGTTCTATTCACAAATACTCTTTCTATTTTGCTGGCATATTTTGTTTTAGAAAACGAATCATTCACTCTAATCCATCCTTCATCTTCAGGCTGGTATATACCTACTGCAGTTTTAAAATTGCAACTAATTGTTCTTTTGCACCAATACCATACACCAAAAGTTCTTTTATACGGACGTACTAAAGCTTTTCCATAGATATTTGTATATGATCCAATGAATGCATCAAAATGTAAACTAAGACTTAAATCCAAATCAAGTTTTGTCCTGTTTTTACCATTGTCTCTTCTTACAGTTTTTGATTTACCGCAATTACATTGAGCATCTTTATCGTAATTTTCTGAAATATTTTTTCTAATTACAGGAGAAAAGATAAATCTTTCATCTTTAATATATTGATTATAGTTTTTTTCGTTTATATTTTTTACCTTTTCAATATTTTTAACATCAGTTGAAATAATATAACCCTCAATAGCTTTGTAAACATTTTCTCCAATTCCAAATATTTTATTTTCATTCATAAAATATCTAAAAGCATTATTGTATATCTTAGTTTCTACATATAATTCTCCATCTTCTTTAATTATTTGCAAATAATCGTTATTAGAATGAACATATGCTTCGAGTTCTTCAAAAGATGAAAAATTTTCAAAATTAGTGTTTTCATATATTTCATCACAAATTCTACCAAAAGACTTATAACCTTTATTTGCTTCATAACCTTTTAGCTCCGCAGTTGTATAGGATAGCACTTTATTAAGTTCATTATTAAATTCCTCTTGGTTTTCAAATGTTAAATAATCAGTACTTTTAAAAGTTTTATCATCTTTTTTACAACTTTGTATTGTAACAAAAGATACCAACATTAAGATAATCAAAGATTTTAAATTATATTTTCTCATTTTTTGTAATTTTACAATTAATAAATTTTATGAATTTTCCTTACCCTAAAAAGTCATTAAACTAATTAGTGATAAGTTTTTTGTTTTGCTTATAGAAAGACAAAAAACTCCCTACTGCATTAAGAATAGCGATTTCTTTTGCAGTTTGTTGTTTGTTTTGATTTATATCATAGGCTATTTTTTTTGCACGCAAAAGTAAAAAAGTAACTCAATAGTGCAAACAAAATGGAATAACTTTTTAACTCCCCAATTCTAACCGACTTTCGAGACTTTCTGAAAAATCTCCGAGATGCAAGCAAACTTAAAGAAAAAAACTATATTTGCTAAAAGAAAATAAGAGTCGAATAAAAAACAAAGGCTTTAATTATGTCTCAATTATTAAAAATTCAAACTCCCAATAATAATATTGCCGAAAGGAGCTATATCATTGATGTTTTGATAAAAGATTTTCTTGGAATGGACTATAGGCTTGAACCGGCTGATGTAAATTCTTACAGACTTTTATTCAATAAAAACAGAATTGAAATTAATGATGCCTTCTTTAATTTATTTCCGGAAGATTTATCTTATTTACAGGCAAAAAATATTCCCGATAAGGTGATTTTTGCGAAAAACGATTTCATACCGGAAACGGATATTCCCGTCATTTTCGGAAGTAAAAATATTATTACGGAAAAAAAATATATCTACACGGGTATTGATATTTTTGCTTCTTCTTTTTTTATGCTTACGCGATGGGAAGAGCATCTTTTGGACAAAAAAGATGCACATGGCAGAACCCCCGATAAATACCAATTTTCCGTAAGAAATAACATGGCACAAAGACCGCTTGTAAACGAATATGTTGAAATGCTGCGAAATATGTTTGGCTATCTGGGCATTACAATTACAAATAAAAGAAAATATACTCCGATTATAAGCCATGATATTGACTTTTTTGCTCGGCATGATACTTTGAAGAAAGTAACAAAAACACTTTTCGGAGACCTGTTAAAAAGACGAAGTTTTTCGGAGTTTTACACAACATTTTCAGATTATACAGCTTATAAAGCAGGACGTAAAAATGACCCTTTCGACACTTTTGATTATTTAATGAATTTATCTGAAAGCATCGGGCAACAATCTCGCTTTTATTTTATTCCTTCGGAATTGGGCGAGGAGGATGCTCAATATTCCATAAAGCATGAGGCGCTTGTGAAAACAATGCGCAAAATAAAAGCAAGAGGGCATATTGTCGGCATTCACGGGGCTTACCGCTCTTATCAAAATAAAAAATTGTATCGAGAAGAACTCGAGCGTTTTCCGGAAGATCTTGCACCGGAAGAAGGGCGACAACATTTTTTGCGTTTCAGCAATCCCGAAACATGGCAAATACAAAGTGATGCAGGATTAAAATTTGACAGTACAATCGGCTTTATAAACGAGGTCGGATTTAGGGCAGGCACATGTTTTGAATATCCTGTATTTAACATCCTTACACGAAAACAATTGCATCTAAAAGAATGCCCTTTGATTTTTATGGAAATGGCTGCTTTTAAAAAATATCCCGATAAAGAACATTTTTTTACTAAGTTTGCAAAATTAAGAGACACGGTAAAAAAGTATAAGGGTAATTTCGTTATTCTTTGGCATAACAGTAATTTTAACATTCCGGAATGGCGAACTTATAAAAAAACATACGAAAAAATAATAACGGAAATAAATTAACTTATGAAAGGAATAATTTTGGCAGGCGGTTCGGGAACTCGCTTGTTTCCAATAACAAAAGCGGTTTCAAAACAACTTTTGCCGGTTTACGACAAACCCATGATTTATTATCCTTTGTCTGTATTGATGTTAGCGGAAATAAAAGACATTTTGATAATTTCAACGCCCGAAGACATCGGAAATTTTGAGCGACTTTTCGGAGACGGCAAACATTTGGGCTTAAATATTTCTTATAAGATACAACCCAGTCCCGACGGTTTGGCACAAGCATTTATTTTGGGCAAAGAATTTATTGGCGATGATAATGTGGCATTGGTGCTGGGAGATAATATTTTTTACGGACACGGTTTGCCGGAATTACTCAGAGCAGCACGAAAAAATGTAGAAAAAAACAATACGGCAACCGTATTCGGCTATTATGTGAAAGACCCGCAAAGATATGGAGTGGCAGAATTTGACGAACAAGGCAAGGTTATTTCCGTAGAAGAAAAACCCGAACATCCAAAATCGAATTATGCCGTAACAGGTTTGTACTTTTACACCAATGAAGTTGTTAAAATTGCCGAAAACATTAAACCCTCTGCCCGAGGCGAACTTGAAATTACATCGGTCAACCAAGCCTATTTAGAGAAAGAACGCCTGAAAGTGGAGTTAATGGGGCGCGGCTTTGCATGGTTGGATACCGGAACGCATGAATCGTTGATTGATGCCGGCAGATTTATAGAAACCATAGAAACGCGGCAAGGTCTAAAAGTTTCTTGCATTGAAGAGATTGCCTATAAAAAAGGCTTTATTGATATTGCACAATTAACCGAGCTTGCCGAAGGCTTGAAAAAAAACCAATACGGCGATTATTTACTTGAACTTGTTAAAACAGAAAAACAATGAAATATATCCGAACCGAAATTCCGGATTTAGTTGTTATCGAGCCTATTGTTCTCGGCGACGACAGAGGTTATTTCTTAGAATCTTTTAAAAAAGAAGAGTTTGAAAAAGAAGTCGGTTTTGTTGATTTTGTTCAAGAAAACGAATCAAAATCGCGAAGAGGAGTTTTGCGAGGCTTGCATTTTCAGCGTCCGCCGTTTACTCAAGCAAAACTTGTGCGGGTAATTGCCGGCGAAGTTCTTGATGTTGCCCTTGATATTCGCACGGATTCGCCGCACTTTGGCAAACATGTATCGGTTTTGCTCTCCGGCGAAAATAAAAAGCAATTTTTTATTCCGCGAGGTTTTGCCCACGGCTTTGCAGTGTTGAGCGATTATGCAATTTTCTCTTATAAAGTGGACAATCCTTATGCACCCGATTTTGATGACGGAATATTTTGCAAAGACAGTGCTTTACGCATTGATTGGAAAATAGCCGCAGATGAAATCCTGCTGTCGGAGAAAGACCGTAAACTAAAACTTTTTGCCGAAAAAGATTTGTTCTTAAAAGAAGAATATGCATCTCAAAAAGATTAAATATAGGCAATTTACGGAAACCGCATCTTTGTTTTTTGCATTGATTGTTGCTTTTTGGATACCGTCTTATCGCTGGCTTATTTCGGATTTTATTGTTGCTTGGCTTATTTTTTCAATTGCCGGGCTGCATTTTAAAACAAGGTTTAAACAAAATGTTTCCGGCTCATTGATAATATTTTCCATTGCATTTCAATTGATTTTATTCTTTTTTGTTGCACTTGAAATCTTTTTTACAGACAAAACAGAGGTCATTTTAAAAAATATTCTGCACAAGCTTTCTTTGCTGCTGTTTCCTATGCTTTTTGCTTTATCCGGCAAAAATTTTAAAGAAAAGAAAATCCTGTTTTTAAAACTTTTTGTACTGTCAAATGCTCTTATGTCTTTAATTTGCTTGGCAGTTGCAAGCTATCATGCAATTTCATTTAATACGGAAAACTTTTTTGTATATAAACAGGCAGAATACGGCTTCAGTTATTACAAAGAAAGTTTATTATCCGTATTTCATCATCGAAGTTATTTTGCCATGTACATTGTTTTTTCTTTGGCAATTTTATTCTATCTGAGAGAGCATAACAGACAGGGGCGTTTTCTAAAAAAAGAGCTTGTATTTTGGAGTATAATCTTACTTTTTGTGCTAATGATTTACTTACTTGCATCAAGAGCCGGCGTTTTGTCCGGAGGAGCTTTGCTGCTATGGGTTCTTTATAAAAAATTCTTGTCGGGGAAAATAGTGCATAAGGCAACTACCCTTATTTTATTTATCTTGCTTTTATTCCTTTTGTTTACAAACAAACGCATTGTTTCAACCGTTCAAACATTTAAACAATCCTATGAAGAAACTCAAAATCTTGCCGGTTCGCACGCCCCCAAAAGAATATTGTTATGGAAATCAGCTTTGGATATAATCCCCGACTATTTTTGGTTTGGGACGGGTGCCGGAAACTTTCAAGAAATATTTAACCAACAATTTGCAAAAAACACAAAAACTGAACTTGCCTCCGTTAATGCAAAAAACCTGAACGTACATAACCAATTCTTGGAAGAATGGCTGAAATACGGGATTTTTGCCTTGCTCTCTTTGCTTGCGATATTTATTGTTCCGATAATATTTGCAGTAAAAAAGAAAAATTACTTATTTCTTGCATTCTTATCGATAAGCGGATTTAATTTTTTATTTGAGTCGATGTTAAATACGCTTGCGGGCATTGTATTTTTTGCATTTTTTTTCAATTACTTTATTTTTGTTTTTAAAGATAAAAAAACACATCAAACAAAAACGGTTTAATTTTTATGGCAGCATTTAGAAAATTTGTAGGAAAATCCTTTTTTAAACTTATCTCCTGGAAGTTTGTCGGAGAAGTGCCGCATGTTCCGAAATATGTTTGCGTTTTGGCACCGCATACAAGCATTTGGGATATGATTTGGGGCAAGATGTATAATTGGGCACATGATATGGATCCTAAAATTATGGTAAAAAAAGAAATCTTTGTTTTTCCTCTGAAACAACTTATTTCTCACTGGGGAGGCATTCCCATCGACAGAGAATATCCGGGCGGAATTGTCGGGCAACTTGTTGACGAGTTTCAAAAATCCGACCGAATGATTTTGGTTGCAACACCGGAAGGAAAACGTGCGGCAAATGCCAAATGGAAAACCGGCTTTTATAGAATTGCCATAAAGGCAAATGTACCGATTTACTTGTCATTTTGTGATTTTAAAAGCAAAACGGCAGGTTTTATGGGAGAATTTAAACCTACCGGAAACCTTGAAGAAGATATGAAAGCCATTAAGGAACATTACAGAGGAATGGAAGGTTTGTACAAAGACCAATTTATTATTGAATAAAGATAAAAACAAATGACCCTTAAAATAACAGTAATACAAGCCGATTTGATTTGGGAAAAGCCCGAAGCAAATCTTCAAAAGTTTGAAGAAAAAATAGAGCACTTAGACGAAGATACTGATTTAATTATATTGCCGGAAATGTTTGCTTACGGCTATTCAATGAAACCGCAAAAGTTTGCATCATATCAAGATAAAATTATGCAAACTGTTGCCGAAGCCGCAGCCCTAAAACAAGCCGTTATTTGTACCGGAGTTATCACGGAAAGAAAAGGAGATTATTATAATACGCTTGTTTGGATGCATCCTGACGGAAGCTGTCAAATGTATGATAAAAGACATTTGTTCAGTTTTGCCGGCGAGCAATTCTATTATAAACCCGGAACCGAGCAAATAATATGCGAGGTAAAAGGGTGGCGCGTAAAACCTTTAATATGCTATGATTTACGTTTTCCGGTGTGGAGCCGAAACAGAAACGACTACGATTTGTTGGTTTACATAGCCAATTGGCCCGAAAGCCGGCAAAACGCATGGAGTACTTTGCTTAAAGCAAGAGCTATTGAAAATCAAGTATATGTAGCGGGGGTAAACAGAGTTGGCAAGGACGGAAACGGTGTATATCATTCCGGCGATTCTGTGGTGGTTGACCCTAAGGGACATGTCATCAGTGATATTAAACCGCACAAAGAAGCCGTACAAACCTTATCTCTGGATTTAGATGCTCTAAATGCTTTCAGAAAAAAATTTCCCGTAGGGCAAGATGCCGATAAATTCTCTATTCTTTCGTAAATAAATTATCCGCCCAATTGTTGGAGTTTTCTGGTTGAGCGTCTTTCGAGTAAGCCGCTTCTTCCGAAAAGTCCTCATCGCCATAGAGTAAATTATGAAACTCTGCCAGAACCGCTATGATGCGCGGTCCCCAGAATTGCTCAAAATTTGTTTTGCAAGTCTCTAAAGCATTCAATATAACTTCTTCCGATGCAAGTGTATAAAGTGTCGTAACATCTTTTAAATCTTGATAGATGTCCGTTAAACATTCCGATATGCTCATTGTTTGCGGATGATTTGCTTCAAGCGGCGTTCGCAGTTCCGTGTAGGAAGCAAATTGTCCCAGCTTCTTGCTGACAGCATTGTCAATATAATGCCAATCGGCTTCGGTAATACAAGTTTGCGGAGCTTGTTTGTGCTCTATTTCGGGTTTAGGCAAGCTCAAAGCTTTCAAAAGCAGAAGCGAAGATATTTTATAGGTGTTTTCAATAAATTGACGAATGGAAAAATCATTCAAATTTTCCAACGTTTTGCAATATTCTCCGGCAACCGTAACAAATTCAAGGGTTGCTTGTGCATATATGATATTATTTTCAGAAATTTCTTTTTTGTCCATATTAATGATTTTTACGACCTTTTCCGCTTCGTTTTATATTTTTTTTGTTTCGTTTGCGTTTTTTTGACGGACTGCCGGAATTAACTTTTTTATTTTTATCTTTTTTCTCGTGAAAAGCACCTTGCGAGTCAAGTTTTAGTTTTGAACTTAAATAATTTTTATCAAAAGCTTTGTGTTTTTCTTCCTCCGTTAAAACCGCAGATATTTTTAAGTTTTCGGGTAAATCTTGCAGCCTTGTTTTCTTTTGCATTAACTCCTCAATGATGCAAAGTTGCTCATCTTCTTTATCACTGACAAAATTTATGGCAGTTCCGGCTTTGTCGGCTCTACCGGTTCTTCCGATGCGATGTATATAATCGCTCGGCACTTCCGGCAAGGAAAAATTGATTACATGACTTACATCGGAAATATCCAAGCCCCGTGCAGCAATATCGGTGGCAATCAGGATGCTTATTTCTCCTTTTTTGAACTTCTCGGTACTGTTTATTCTGAAATTCTGCGACTTGTTGGAATGAATAATACTGCTTTTCGTTCTTAAATTTTCCGATAGTTTGCCGTGAATTAAATCGGCATATCTTTTTGATGATGCAAAAATCAGCACTTTTTCATATTCCGAGTCTTGCAGCAAAAGATTTAAGAGGTTTATTTTGGTATTGAAATTTGGAACACGGTAGCTTATTTGTTCTATCTTTTCAAGCGGTGTACCCTGCGGAGCAATCTGTATTTTTTCAGGGAAAACAAAATATTCGGCAATAAAACCTTCGGTTTCCGGACTAAGGGTTGCCGAAAACATCAAATTTTGTCGTTTCGCAGGCAATATCTCAAAAATACTGAGCAATTGCGGACGAAAACCCAGATTAAGCATCTCGTCAACTTCGTCAATAATTAATTTTCGAATATCTTTCAGGCGCAACAGCCCGGTAATGGCAATGTCATATAATCTGCCCGGAGTGGCAACCACAATATCGGCACCTTTATATACTGTTTTTTTTTGCGTGTTTATATTTGTGCCGCCATATAAACCGGTGATGCGAACACTCATATATTTTGTAAGCGCATGCAATGTTTCGGTAATTTGGAGCACCAATTCTCTGGTGGGTACTAAAATTAATACGCGCGGATTTTTTTGTTCCGAATAGCTTAATTGCCGAAGAACCGGCAAAAGATAGGCTAAGGTTTTGCCGGTTCCCGTTTGTGCGGTAGCAATAAGGTCTTTACCCGACATAATGAGCGAAAAACTTTGCTTTTGTATAGGTGTGGGATGTAAGAAACCTAAATCTTCAATGGCATTGAGTAAGGGTGTATTTAAATTTAAGTCATTGAAAGTCATATCGAAATTGTATTTTGCGCAAATATAGTATTTTATGAAGTTCTACGAAATGCGGATTAAAAATAAGCACAATGTATTTGGTATTTTTCGGCAGCAATCAAATAAAAACATCCTAAGAAGCTATAGCTCCTTAGGATGTAAAGCATTTTAAATTATAAGATTATTGTTTTTTCAATAAATCTCTGATTTCGCCTAATAATTCTTCTTGTGAAGGTCCTTTGGGAGCTTCCGGTGCAGGCTCTTCTTTCTTTTTCATTTTGTTAACACCTTTTACAACCATAAACATCACAAAAGCAACAAGGATAAAATCAATAACAGCGGTTAAGAATGTTCCGTAAAGTACGGCTATTTCGCCGGTTACTTTTCCGGTTGCATCAACAACGCCTTCTTGAACAATCCACTTCAATGAAGTAAAGTCAGCATCAAATAATAAACCGATTAAAGGTGAAACAATTCCCCCTGTAAATGTAGATACTACTTTATTAAAAGCCGCACCCATTACAAAACCTACTGCAATGTCAACTAAATTGCCTTTCATTGCAAAATCTTTAAATTCTTTTAGCATTTCTCTATTGATTAAAATTAATAATTAAGTTACAATATTGCACAAATATAAATATTTTTTTTGAATTAAGCCGAATTATTATCATTGATGCTATTTCATAGTCATCAATTCGGGTTAAGATAGTGCCGGAAATAAAATATCTATTTTTTATTCATTTTTTTCATAATTGATTTCGGGATTGCATCTTTATGAACCAGTATGGCTACGGTTTTTATTTTAACATAGTCCTCCGACATATAAAGATAGCCTTTGTATTTACTGTAATCGCCCCAAGAGTTTTTTGTTAAATAAAAAATTTTGCCTTTGGCATTTTTTGCCTTTCCGGTTATGTGCATTAAATGATCGTCTGTTGTTGTATAATTATCAAAAGTTTTTTGACGATATGTTTGAACATCCGATTTTTCAATGCGCTGTTTATCTATTTTTCTCAGTTTGGCTGTCGCTTTTTTGTTATTCCATTTCTTTTCGCTGACATCACCGTCCCAAACAAAAGAATACCCTTTTTCTAAAGCATTATTCATAATACGCATTAACTCGTCAATCGGAACATTAAAGTATCTGTCATGCGACCAATTATCGGGTAGTTCAAGGTCAATAAACTCATAATAAGGATGATGTGTATAAGATGTAATTTCAATATAATCATCCGGATTAATACCTACAACATTTTTGGAGAAATCTGTGGAAGAATATGTTTTCTTTTTATATACCACTTTTTCGGGCGGCACTCCCATGTGTGCATCAAGAATGCCTTTGAATGAAACAATCCAAGTAGGCGACAAAACCTCTTTAAACCCGTCAACGGTATTTTTCACCACAGAATGTAGGTTTTTATCCATCAATGAATGATCTAAATAGTCTAATTCATATTTTTTCCCTGCATAATCGGAAAGAGGCATAACTCCATGTTTTTTAAGCACATTCATTACATCATGTGCTTGTCCGCCTTCTGCAAAATTAAAATTCCCGTGATGCCGCACATAATCATACCCCTTATCTATATAAGTGTAATATACAAAAAACAAAGGACTTAAATTAAACGCTTTCTTTTTGATACGCAATGCTTCCGTTTCCAAAAACGAAGTTGTTGCAAAAGACCAACAAGTTCCGGTTAGTTGCTGATCTTTTACCGGAGTTGTTTTTACTTGATTAATGATTGTAAAATCAGATTTGGTTTGTGCATTTGTATATTGTCCTGCAAATATCAAAACCAAAAGAAAAAAAGCTGTATTTTTCATATGTTTATGTTTTATAATTTTCAAAGGTCAATTTATTTAATTGTAAATTATATTTTAACACACAAAGATATAAAAATTATTTCACAATTTCACCCAATAAAGTTGCAGAAGTACAGGAAAGCACTTTTACATGCACAAAATCGCCGACTTGCGCATCAATTTTATCAAAAACAATGACTTTATTTTGCGAGTTTCTGCCGAACAATCTGTCAGCAGACTTTTTGGATACACCTTCCACAAGCACTTCAAAGGTTTTCCCGACATCTTTTTCATTGCTTTTCAAAGAAAGTTCTTGCTGCAACTGAATAATTTCCGTCAAACGTCTTTTTTTCGTTTCCTCATCAATATCGTCGTCATATTTACGTGCCGCAAAGGTTTTTGCTCGTTCCGAATATATAAACATATAGGCAAAATCATACGCAATATCAGCCATCAAGTTCAAGGTATCTTTATGGTCTTCTTCGGTTTCGCCGCAAAAGCCGGCAATAATATCGGTTGATACGGCACAGTCGGGAATATATTTTCGAATAGCTTGTATTCGGTTTATATACCATTCGCGAGTATATCCCCGCCTCATTTTATCAAGCATTTGGTTGCTGCCAGATTGAACCGGAAGATGAATATATTTGCAAATATTATCGAATGTCGCCATTGTTTGAATAACCTCATCGGTAAAATCTTGCGGATAGGATGTTGAAAAGCGAATGCGAATACCCGGATTTGCTTCGGCGGTCATTCTTAGCAAGCCCGCAAAATTTACTTCGCCATTATTCCAATTATATTTATCTACATTTTGTCCCAATAATGTAATTTCTTTGTAACCTTCGGAAACAATTTCCTTCACTTCACGCAAAATACTTTCCGGATTGCGGCTTCGCTCTCTGCCTCTGGTATAAGGAACTACACAAAACGCACACATATTATCGCAACCTCGCGTAATGGAAACAAAAGCAGTTACATTGTTGGCATCTTTTCTTACCGGACTGATTTCTGCATAAGTTTCTTCTCTCGACAATAATACATTCACGGCTTTTTGCCCCGTGCCGGCTTCTTGCACCAATTCCGGCAAAGATTTGTAAGCATCCGGACCGGCTATAATATCCAATATTTGTTCTTCTTCAAGCAATTTATTCTTTAAACGCTCTGCCATACAGCCTAACATTCCAACGATTAAGCCGGGTTTCTTTTTTTTAAGCACATTTAAAGCATTCAGTCTGTTTCTTATTCGTTGTTCCGCATTGTCTCTTATGGCGCAGGTATTTAAGAAGATTATGTCTGCCTCCTCCGGAGCGTCAATAACAGCAAATCCCGCATCGAGCATAATGGAATTTACCACCTCACTGTCAGCAACATTCATTTGGCAACCATAAGTTTCAATATATAATTTGGCTGCATTCGGATTGTTTAATGCCTCCTTTATTCGTTCCGATGAACTTTTATATTTTTTTATTGTCAATTCTTTCATAAATCTATCCCTTAAAGATAAAAGAACCTATCTTTTATCAAAAATGCAAAAATAATATTATAACAAGAATAATGAAGTTTATATGCCGAAATAAAAAAAGCTGCCCTTTTCAGACAGCTTCTTTACATAATTTCACAAATTTTACAAGTTTCGAGGTTTAGGTTTATGAAGAAAACTTGTTTTGCTATATAGATGCTTCTTTTTAATCAATTCCATAAAAATACTAAAAAAAATTCATCCGTGAAAACAACCGGGCAAAACGCATTACCGGAACTTTGCCTTTTGCTTAAGATTTCAAATAAGATTTTTTGATATAAAATAGGCATATAATCAACTCCTTTTTCCAACATGAGTTTTTCTTGCAAAGACCTGTCATTCAAACAACCCGTCAATAATAACAGGCAAAAAATCGTCTAAGAACTCGTCCGGTCTTACTTTATCGTCCTCATAAGCGATGTAAGATAATTTAGCGTCGTCTAATGCAAGTACTTGAGCATAAGCACAGAACTTGCGTGAAAAGAAACTGTGCAAGCCAAAAAGCATATATTCTCCCGAACGAAATACCTCCATTTGGCTGTCTTCTTTGTGTAAAATACCTGCAACCAAGCCCTCTATCACTAAAAAAAGTCGTCTGTTTTCGGCACCTTGCTCAATTAAGGTTTCGCCTTTCTTTAGTTCAATAATTTTTTCATTATCAAAATACTTTTCTCTTATCTTAGCAATTATTTTTTTCCTCTTTTAGATAAAATTAGTCGTTTTTAAAATATAAACTGTTAAAAACGCAAGTAGTAAACCAACTACACCTAATGATTATACCAAGGAAGAAATACAAAAATATTCAAAATTAGCATGTCGCTCGCCATAGCGTATGCGATAGCATTTGTTATTTTTTCAATTTGTTTATTTCTTCCTCCGTCAAGCCTGTGGCATTAATAATAACTACTGTATCTATTCCTTGTTTTAAAAGATTTTTGGCGATTTCTATTTCTCTTTCTTCTCTGGCTTCCTCTCTGGCTGTATCAAAAGAGTTTTTTAAATCTCTGTAATATTTTAAACTGTCCTCATAAAATTGTGCCTCTTCTTTATTGAATTTTGCAATTTCTGCGGTCTCAAAGAGTTTTTCAAATATGTTTTCTCTTAAATCATCGGGAATTCTGTCTAATTTATGCAGGTTCTTCAAGACGTACAGCCATTTATCAAACCTTGTTTTCAGTTCTTTCTCTGTCTTGTTAAACTTTGGCATTTCAAGATAAATAAACATCAATTTATCATAGAAAATTTTATTTGTCTCAATATCCGTTAATTTTACATCGTAACGATATTTGTCTTTGTCCTTT
>PDWI01004133.1_pt1 | contig 19796 bp, 20 predicted proteins | sample 1430891 | NCBI WGS metagenome assembly PDWI01 (sample SAMN01162508, study PRJNA174530) | Oral metagenome, whole genome shotgun sequencing project. | biome: Marine environment; feature: Marine mammal; material: Swab sample of the gingival sulcus; isolation source: swab sample of gingival sulcus...
CCATTTTGCGGCCAGTTGCCTGCCGTCGCCACAACTAGCACGTCGCTCGGATCGATTTGTTCTGCGGCAACCTTATCCGCAACGGCGCCAGCTATGTCGCTACCCTTGCTACTATCTGGCTTAACCACGTCAATGTCGTAGCCCAATTTACTAAACCTTGGTGCGATAAAGTTTTCTAGGTAGTCGCCCTCCGTCGTTTTAGGCAGCACTCCGGGGCCTTCCGACCCCTTCAAGACTCTGGTTCCACCAACAAGGCATATTTTGCCGATACCCGCTTCTGAGGCACAAACGTTCAGCTGCTCCCCTCGTCGCTCCATCCAGCGCAGAACGCCGCCGGTCACAACCGCCAGGCCAAAACTCCTCGTGGGCAGCTCGTCGTCGGCATCAGCTTCGGTGGTAGCTGGACTAGTTATCGTGTCGCCAAAAACATCGCGGTCTACGGGCACGAGCAGACCGGATCGCTCGACCCAATCCCTAGCCACGTCTACAGCGGGGCGCCGATCGCCGCTATTGCGCTCGTGCATCCCCTTTTGGGTGGCCTCAATGTTTTTCTGCAGTTCTTTTGCAGGGCCAACCGCCCCAATCAAGCCCTTCAGGTCTGCGGAACTGGGCTGTTCTGGCAAATCATAGTCAAACCGAGTGGCCATCTCCGGCAAAACACCGCCGCCAATAGCAGCAACGTCATCTTCCCCGACCTTGAAATTAGCAAACGTTAACAACTCTGGGCCTTGTTCAGGCGCCTCAAACAGTATCCGATTCACGACGTGTCCTTACTCTCAAGATTTGTGTTCATCACAGTGTATGTTTTAATTGTTTTTCTGTCAAACCCTCAGCCCGCAGCAGCTGCATCTGCTTTTAGCGTTCCAAAAAACCGCTATCCAAGCCGAGCAAAAAACAAACCCGCCCCACTAACGCCAGCCATCAAAGCGCCGTTCATCTACAGTAGTGCTTATGCTATAGTGAGATTGACAAGACAACCTAAATTGGGGATCGCTATGGACGAAAATTCGCAAGTACCACCAAAAGAGACGCCAACAGACGGAGCCGGCGGCCTCCCGCCGCAGCAAAATACCGCGGCCAATAACCCAACAGTAGCGTCAAGCCCGGCTGCGATACCCCCACAGCCAACCCCAGAGACTACCACTCAACCACCTTCAGCTACACCATTGGGCGCCCCCTCTACGCAACAGTCGGCGCCAAAAAAGCCATGGGCTTCAAAAAAGAATCTGATAGCCGTAGCCATCGTTTGCGCCGTACTAGTCGCCGCTGGGGCTATTTTTTGGCTGACTCGCGACTCCTCGCAGAACAGCAGCACCGAGCCCACCACCGGCTCGGCGCAAAAAGCCCCGCGCCTAGCGCTTGGCGCCGCGCTGACCTACGCCGAGGGTACCGTGGAGCGCTCCTCTGGCGACACCTGGGATAGCGCCGAGGAAGGCGCCACGCTTGGCGAAGGCGACGAGCTACGCACTGGGCAAGACTCGCGAGCCATAATCACACTAGACGACGGCAGCGCAATCCGCCTAAACCAAAACAGCAAGGTCACGCTGGATACACTTTTGAGCGACTCGGTTATCGTCATAAATAACGAAGGCGCCGTTTACACTCGGGTGGTCACCGCTGAAGATCGTATGTTTGACGTCAAAGTAGCCGACACATCGTACACCGCCCTAGGTACTGCCTACATGACAACTAACACGGCCGACAAAAAAGGCGTCGAGGTGTTTCACAGCCAAGTAAAGACTGGCGACAAGACCGTCAAAGAGGGTCAGGGCCTATACAAGATCGTCAATGGCGAAAAAGCTAACGAAGTCGTGTCGCTAGACCCAGAAAAACTGCGCCAAAACACATTCATAACCTGGAATAAGGCGCAGGACGAAAAGAACGACGAGTTCAAAGAAAAGCTAGGCTTTCTGAAAGACATAGACAAGACGCCTGAACCACAGCAACCCACCCCGCCGCAACCGCCGCAGCAACCATCCGACCCCGGCGCATCAATTTCGGCAAGCGCCAGCTCGACAAACGACGGCATCAACGTCAGCTGGAGCCTCAACGGGGTTAGCTCCAACTATGCGTACAAGGTTGTGTACTCCACCAGCGATACCACGCCAACATATGGCGAAAACTCAGCGCAGTACGTGCCCAAGGGTAACTACAGCACAAAACTCAAGCTAACCGACGGCAAAACATGGAACATTCGGGTATGCTCTTACCGCGGCAACGGACAATGCCTGTACTACAGCAATACCGTCACCGTACAAGCTCCTTACGTAGAGAAAGAGAAAGTCACCCGCGGCACCATGAGTGCCAGCCTGAGCGGCTCAGTGATAAGCTGGTCCTACAGCGGCAACGCTCCGTATGGATACAAGGTGGTCTGGAACACGAGCGGAGCGCCAACGTATCCGCCCAGCGGAAGCAATGCCGGCGCACGCCTCGTGACCCCTGGCAACTCGCTTGACCTAAACAGCAAGATACAAGCATCGGGCACCTACAAAGTGCGTGTCTGCGCCTACACAAGCCACACCGAGTCTGACCCCTGCGTCGACTACAGCGCCGAACAAACCTTTACGCGCCCATAGACATTTGACCAAAAGCATTTGCGGGCTGCGCATAGCGCAGCCCTGCTTGGCGGCAATCCAGCCAACCAGAAACTAGGCGCTAAAACGAGCCTTCTAGGACGTGGTCTTCTGGCACGTTATCCAACCCATCCGCGCCAGTTTCTTCGGTAATGACTACCTGCGTGTAAGCAGCCAGGTCCTGGTCACTGGTATAGCTCAACGACCACTCTCCGCCGTTTTCCTGGTTTAGCTTGCCGGTCGAAACAAACCCACCGCCAGGCACCACCAGCCAGCCCTCATAAAAATCACCGTCAGCCGGCGCGCCAAGCTGTGCCGTGACAGTATGCACAAAACTGCCGCTGGTTGTACGCGTAGCCGTGGCCGAACCGGTATAGCTGCCGACAGCGGCAAGCGTGGTTGATTCGGTCGGCTGAGCTGGTTCGCTAGCCGCAGACTGCTCCACAGCTTCCTCCGCCCCTGACGTAGCCTGGCTTGGCGTTGGCCGCGTAATCACCGTGTCCTGCCGAGACACCTCCTGCTCGCCGCGCACACCCCACCAATAAAATGCACCACCAGCACCAACGACTACCGCCGCTGCACAAATTAACATAATCCGCTTCATAACCTACCCTCTTTTACGTGTACGGGTATCATATCAGCCCGCTACGCTACGCGCCAAAAAAGCAGCTAATCACCCATCCTGACCACGCAGCAGTGTTAGACGCTCAGCAGCGCATTGCTCACTACCGCCGAAAGTACGATCAGCAGCGTGCCTAACGCTAGTATTGTTGTCGCAAAACGACGCCGAATGTGATACACCCGTCGACTCAGCACGTAATGAAACACCAGAACGAACACCATAAACGCCACAAACTCGATAAATACTATCGCGCCGCCGTTTTCAAAGGCGTTAAGACCCCTGTTTGAACGATACTGCACAATGTATGTCGATGAGGCGTGATTTCGCAGGCGCAGCAGAATAAATAAGCTGCTCAGCCCCACCAAAACGGTGTTAATGCTCAGTAGCAGAACAATCAATTTGTCCTGGAAGTACTTCTGTAGATCAGTCATGTCTGGTCTATTATACGCTACAACACCCTGTGTTGGGAATATTGGGCGGCGGCTACAGATAGGAAAACAACACCGGCGTCGTTGCCGCCCGTCACTAAAACGTGTTCTCTGCCCGCCATCCACCTACGGCATAAACATACTTGAACAACCGGCGTGCACAGAGAAGCGCGCGAGTGATACAATGGCCGTTATGAGACGGATTCTTTGCTACGGCGACTCCAACACCTGGGGCAACAGCGCATTTAGCCAGGGGCGCATCCCTTTTGAGCGGCAGTGGCCAAACATCCTCCAGGCCAAGCTGGGCGACAACTACCATATCATCCAAGAAGGCATGCCCGGGCGGATGGCTGGCGATCTTCAGACCGACAAAGCATGGTACAACGGCCGCGACGTTTTCCGGTCGCTGGTGGTATCGCACGATCCGCTTGATCTGGTTATCGTTGCACTGGGCACCAATGATCTCAAAAATCGCTACCGCCGCAGCGCCGAACAGGTCGCAGCCGACATCATGTGGTACGCCAGCGCCCTACCAACAATCTCGGAACAAGCCGCACCACCTCGGCTACTGCTGGTCGCGCCAGCGCGTTTTCGCAGCACTCCAGGCTATTTTGAAGCGCAGGACAATCTGTACAACGAGGTTATTGCTCGGCTACAGCAGCATCCTGCCGTCTTGCACGCTGCGGGCATAGAATTGTCACCGGACGGCGTGCACTTTTCATACGCGGGCCACCAAGCTTTTGCAGATGTAGTCGAACAGCGCGTTCGAAGCCTCTAGGCCTGGCCAAAAGGCGGCAGCAGCCTAGCCCCGCAGACCGTGACGATACGCGGCGATCAGAGGTACTAGATCTGGCTTGCCAAACTTTTTAGTCAAATTGGCAAAGCGGCTTTCGGCTTCGGTGCCAAAACGAGCACTATAGTTTGTGTAGAATTTGTGCGAGTTAAACATCGGCGGCTTTGTTTTGGAGTGAAATTTGTCAGCATACATAACTAGCTCTTCCTCTGGTGTTTCGGCGAGATAGTCGCTTAGCGGCAGCGGCAAGTTATTCTGCCTAATCTGCTCCTTGGTTATTCCTGCGCCCGTATGGTGCGAAGCAAAACGGCAATACTGCTCTGCAAAGCCTTCGTTTCGCAATATTTCCTCCCCACGAACACCATGTGTAATGTATTTGCCCGCATCTATTTCGGCGCCATTTTCATCAAACAATGCATAAACCCCGATATCGTGGAGTAAGCAACCCGCCTTCACGAGCTCGATATCGACATGTACACCTGATTTTTTCGCCAACTGTACGGCGATATCACTGACAATTTTGCAGTGAGTAAAAACCGATTCAAAAACACTGTCCGCTGGCGCATATTTTTTGTGTAGCGCTATAATCTGGTCGAACGTTGTTGAGGTAGACACCGCTCTTTATCCCTATTTTTACTGTCACAACAGACTGTATATACGAAAAACAGATGGGTCGTACCCGTCGCCGCCACGCGGTCGCTGGTTCAAACATGCGCGCAACATCGATACGTCAAACCCTGGTGCGGGTGGCGGGAGTCGAACCCGCGTCTCAACCTTGGGAAGGTCATATAATAGCCGTTATACGACACCCGCTGGTACAATGGAGCCACCTACCAGGATCGAACTGGTGACCTACGCGTTACGAATGCGTCGCTCTACCGACTGAGCTAAGGTGGCGCGTTACCCTGAGTGTCAGGCATAATCATACCAGATGTCAACCCGACCAGCCAAGGCCAATTACGCCCTCGCCTCTTGTAAAAAGCAGCCCAAACTGTTAACATCCACTAGTCAGAAGCAGCACGGGCTCGTAGTGAAGAGGCCTATCACGCCTCCCTGTCACGGAGGAGATCGCCGGTTCGAATCCGGTCGGGCCCGCCAATTCGGATACCGAAGCACTTTTGACGAAGTGCAAAAAGTGGTTCTCCTACAGTAGAACCACTTTTTTATTGTACAAAACACTATTCGAGCCTTTCGCAGGAGCGTGAACTTGCGCCGTTTTTATCATATGCGGCTAGAAAAACTATCGGGCTCAGCCAACCAACCGGTAAGAGAAAACAACATGGAAGCCAAAGACTCATTTATCAACAAGCTCGACCAGCTGATCAGATCGAAAGATATTGCTGGCCTAAAAAAGATGCGCAATCAAAACGCCGACCTCATACATAACGACATCAGGATAAAAAACCTTAGCCTGATAGAGCTAAATGAGTACATCGATGAGGTAGTCGTTATGCTAGAAGATAAGAAAGACGTGGCAGCTATTTTGCATACGCCATTACGAAAGCTGATTGATGGCTCCGACTACTCGGCCAAAAAGTAACAAGCCAAAAGCCCCTCTATCGCCCTAACCCCTGAATAGTCATCGGCTCGGAATGACCGGCAGATAAGGCGACGCGCCTTAGGCCCTCTCCCGCCGCCGAATCGTAGCCGCGCCGAGTACGAGTAGGCCCACTACAAAGCAGACTATAATTGTCAGATCAGTGGTGTGGTCGGTCGTCCAGTCGCTATGAACCGCAACTTGGTGCATGAGATCGGTGCCATATGTCAGCGGCAGAAAGTCAGAAATGGCCTCCAGCGCAGGCGCCATCTTGTCGCGGGGCACCAGCAGACCGCTCAACAAGATCTGCGGAAAAATAACTGCCGGCATGAATTGGACGGCCTGAAATTCGGTCCTGGCAAAAGCACTCGTAAACAAGCCCAGCGAAGTTCCGAGCAATGCCGACATAGTTGCCGCCAATATGGCGTATCCAGTGCCGCCGCTCAAAGGCACATCGAGTACATATATCGTGAACAGCGCAGTGATAGCCGCCTGAATACTTGCCACTATCGAAAAGGCCAGCGCATAGCCAAGCAAAAAGCTGACCTTGGCCATCGGCAAGCTCATGAGCCTTGCCAGAGTGCCGTCACGCCGCTCTTTGAGCGTGACAATCGAAGAGATCAGAAACATCATGGTCATCGGGAAAATGCCCAAAATCAGCGGAGCAAACTGGTTAAACATCGGATTGTGGTGAAATACGTGTTTCAGTAGCCACAGCAACAGCGGCGGTATGGCAAAAACCAGTATCAGCGTTCGACGATCACGCAAAAGTTGCTGAATAACGCGCTGGGCAGTGATAAATGCCTTCATCATTCGCCTCCTCCTACAAGTCTGAGAAATGCTTGCTCGATGGTTTTGGTGCGGGTTGCGCGGCGTAGATTATCAGGCGTATCCTCGGCGATGATTTTGCCATCCCGCATGAGTATCAAATTGTCGCAACGCGCCGCTTCGCTCATCGAATGGCTCGATATGATCAGGGTCGTTCCGTTTTGGCTAAGCAAGCGAAACGTCTTCCACAAACTGTCGACCAACACCGGATCAAGACCAGTCGTCGGCTCGTCGAGCACCAGCAGCGACGGCTTGGCCACCAAGGCCACGGCCAGTGAAACGCGCTGTTTTTGTCCGCCAGAAAGGTCGCCCACTAGTTCTTTTGCTTTGTCGCTCAGGTCGACCAGCTTTAGAGTCTGGTCGATCGATTCGGCAAACTTTTTTGTAGAGCCGCCGTACATTCTGGCAAAATATTTCAGATTTTGCATGACGGTGAGATCTATGTAGACCGCTAATTCCTGCGACATGTACGCTACCTGATGGCGCAGGCTGGCCGAACCAGCGCCCTGCCCCAAGACGGATACCGTCCCGTGCGGCACGGCCAGACGCCCGACGATCGCTTTGATCAGGGTCGTTTTGCCAGAGCCCGACGGCCCGATCAGACCTGTGATGCGTTGTCTCGGTATCTGCACCGTAACGTCATCAAGTGCGCGCACTCGCCCATCAAATACAACCGACAAGCCAGAAATCTCGGCTACAAGGTCTGCCTGTCGACGACGCGTCTCGTGCTGTGATGTGTGATTTTGCATACCGCCCCTTCTGCTATACACGCACCTAGATTGCTTGTCTTAGTATAATACAAATACGAAGAAAAATTGGCTCCCGGGGGAGCTGGTGGGCGCGATTAGGTTTCGCAGCCGCGAAACCAGGGCCCTTTTCGAGAACCATAGCCTGGCAGCCGCGACGGCCGGCACCTCATAAATAGCAGCACCGTTGGAATCGTAAACCCAAAACTGCAGCGCCGTGGTTAGCCAGTCAAGACCTCCGCAACACTACCCCGTTTTGGTCTGATCCCAGAAGGATACCGATATTGCATAAACGTTATAAATGTGCTAGAATAATATTCATGACAATAACCGCAAATAGGCCTCCGACAGAAACACTCGGCAACCCGCCAGAAGAAATACCACTAAGCAGCATCAAGCCCCGAACAGAGTTCGGCGGCTCCCTCCCATCCAACGGCGGGATTCCAGTCGACAGGCAGACACAGGAAGCTCAGCGGCTAGATCTACTAGCCGGCATGGTTGTCGACCTGAACAAGGCGACATACTCAGGCCCAGGCCCGGAACACCTAGCCCTCATGAAAGATGCCGCAAAACTTGGCACCCTTGCCCTAAACGACGAACAACAACCATAACATCGGCACCCGCTAGCCTTCATCAGCCGTTCCCCGAGACCGAGCTGGTGTTCTATACTTGAACTATGTCCAGCCAGCAATTACTAAACCCCCGCAAATTGGTGCGCGTTCTCATACGCGTCAATGCGACCTTGGCAGTAATAGTTGTCGTCTTGGGTATATGCATCGTGACAGTACAATACGCGCTAGCCAACACTGGCTCGAACGTTGGCCGCGCAGTTATGAACGGCTTGCGGCAATGGGGTCAGGACGACAGTAAGAACACTCAGCTTGACCTGCAAACATCAGTCGCCAGCGCCGAAGCCAAAGATAACGCGCAGCAGTACCGCGCTGCGCCAGGCGAACAAATAAACCTCATGAACGGGCTAAGCATGGTCGTAACCAAGGTCGACCGTCAATGGCAGCCTGGCACGCACCATATCAGCCCAGACCCAGGCAACGAGCTTATTCACATAGAGCTTTTGATCGGCAATCGCAATCAGACCAAGCCAGCCCGCCTGGAGGCCAGCGATGCCATACTGGTCGCCGACCGAACGCCCTACGACCCTATATCTACCGATAGCGCCACCTCCCCGCGTAGCGCTAACTATGAGGTGTTTGAGCCGAACGAACAAACAGCCATCAGCATCGTCTACGAAGCCCCTGCTGGCATAACACTTGACCATCTACTAATCGTGCCCGAACGACGCAACTACGGAAAAATACCAGAAAACGCCGCACAGTACTACATAGAGTTATAGCCGCACGCTACACGCCGCGCTGCCCAAGCATGTCTTGGACATCCGCGACCGACAGCACAACGCTACCGCCTGGCGCAACCTGGCCGCCAAGTAACTGCTTGGCAACAAGACTCTCGACAACCCGCTGCACGATACGCCGTAGCGGCCGAGCGCCTAGACGCGGATCGTAGCCAGCAGCCACCAAAAGCTGTTTAGCGTCGTCGTCCACCTGAACGGTGATTTTCTGATTGGCAAGGTTTTTGTTCAGGTCTTGCAAAATGAGGTCAATAATTTGCATCAGCTCCGGTTCTTCTAACGGCCTGAACAGTACAATTTCATCAAAACGGTTCAAAAACTCTGGCCGAAAAACATTGTCGTTGATCAGTTCGTCATTAAACGATTGTTCAAACTGCTCGAGCTGCTCGCCCGCCTCGATGTGTTGGCGAATTTTATCGGCGCCAGCGTTGCTGGTTGCAATCACAATAGCATCACGGAATGAAACCTCGCGGTTATTGACGTCACGCAGAATACCCTCGTCCAGCATCTGCAGCAGCGTACTGAGCACCGTATCATGAGCCTTTTCTATCTCGTCCATCAACACGACACTAAAGGGTTTTCGGCTGATCTGAGCCGTTAGACTGTTCGGGTCGGAAGCCGCATCGGCAATAAGCCGCGACACATCCTCTGGCCGCACGTATTCGTTGAGGTCGATACGAACCATGTGGTCGGTGCCGCCAAAATAGGCCGCCGCCAGACTCTTGGCCAGCTCCGTCTTTCCCACACCAGTTGGCCCCAAGAACAAAAACGTACCAATAGGCCGCTGCGTGTTGCGCACGCCGGCTCGAGCACGACGCAAGGCATCACTGACCACACTGACCGCACGCGACTGGTTGATCATGCGCTGATGAATAATATCCTCTAGGTTTAGCAGCGTCTGGCGCTCCTGAGCGGTATCGGCAGTGCCCACCTTGACACCTTGAGTTTGTTCAATAGCGGCCTGCACCGAACGCGAAGTCACCATGTTTTGCTCTGCATAGTTCGCCGCCGACTCTAGCAGCTTCAGCGCCTTGCCCGGCATAGCAAGATCATTCATATACCGGCTACTCAGATCATAGGCAGTTTCGAGCGCCTGATGTGTATACAAAACTTTCTGGCGGTACTCTATAACCAACAGTTGGTCCTGAAGCACTAACATCGTAGACTCCTTGTCGGTAGGTATCACCATGAGACGATTCATGTATTGCGCCAGGGCGGTGTTTTGCAGCGATATACGCTGCCAGTGGGTTTCGTCCATTGCCAAAATAATCTGCAACGCGCCGCCGTCCAATACCGGCAGCAAGATATTGGACAAATCAACGGAACCCGGTCCGTCCATAAAGAACAACTGGGCTTCGTCCATGAACAATATGACGTTCTTGGCGCTGATAGCTTCTGCACACAAGCGCTGCACTAGCATCTCCAGGTCGCCGCGGCCCTTGGCTCGCGAAATTAGCACCGATGCGTCAAGGCCAATCACCTGGCGATACTTCAGCTGCGGCGGCACATCATTGCCGGCCTCCATGAGCTTTTTCGCCAATGCCTGCACAACGGTAGTCTTGCCAGCCCCCAAGGGACCGACCAATACTGCATTACGTCGTCCGCCCTGCACCAAGAGCTGCATCATACGACCGTGAAGCTCCTGATGCGCTTCTAGCTCTCGATGCATTAAACCGCCGTACATCACTTGCTCGCTAATACTTGTACCGAATTGGCCCAGCAGCGGCGAAAAACCAAAAGACCAGTCGCGACCAATACCCCCCTGAGTTTTTGATCGATGCTCCTCTGCCCGTACCAGCTTGAGGATGTGGTGGTACCAACGCGCACCCACAACCACATCATCCAAACTAAGACGCAACTTTGCCAGGTGCGACTCAACATGCGGTATAGTCCGCACCAACGCCACGGCTACTACCGAAGCGTCTATCCGATCAGCATGGGCTAGCCGGCGTACATGCTCTGCCTCCTGCCAAACGGCCTGCATATCTTCGGGACTACGGCTGACAAGCGACGGCAAAAACTCCATCCCAAAACCAAAACGCAGTACAAAGAACCTACCGCCGGGCAGCTGCATAGCCACCCTACTCAGCCGCTCTGGAGTCATTTTGGGCCGCAGTAGCCCCAACAGCGGTGCATCTATACGATCGGTCAGATGATCAGACGTAGGGTCTGGATGCAGCGCACCAAGCTCCCAGGAAACCCAAATACCAGCCATAAACGGCCAGGCGGCGAGTCCGAGCACCATCCACCCGACTGGCTCGCCAATGTTAATAATTACAAAACCCATAATGGCCACCGCAGCAGCCACCGACAGCAGCACCGCAATCAGCCACGAACGATGCAGCCGCACCGCCCAGCGAGCCTTACGCGCCCGCGCACTGCGCAGATCCGGCAACTGCTCGGTATGATTCATCCGCCCAGTCCAATCGTCAAAAGCGCTCCGATAATCGGCGCCAATGGCAATAACGGCCACACTATAACAGTCACGAAGCCGACGATAAGCAAGAGCAACGCCGTACTGACCCCAAAAAAGATCACCGCAGTACGCACCACCGCGCCAACCAGACGCGAAAATACGCGATCGCCCCAGGCCCGCAACTGCGCATCCAGTGAGCGGCCATAGGATATGTCTGTACCTATCTGTCTAAATGGATCGAAAAGCGTCCTCAGCAACAACGGAACCGAGAAGAAATCCATAGCGTGCTGAACACGCTGCATAGCCCGGCTAGCCGCCATAGACCAACCTACTCCATACCACCAGGCCAAGAGACTAAAAACCATACCCCTATTGTACCCCAAAGCGGTCAAGTTTTGGCATTGATTCGCAGCGAACTAGATGATCGAACTAGATGTAGGTCTGAGCCGCCGTCTCGTCCTTTAGGTCGTCGATGTAGGTGCTAATAGGTTCGTAGCGGAAAAATATGTGTGCAGCGCGTATTCGCTCGCCGCTGCGTTCGATGTTCTTAACGATCTCAAGGCCGTCGCCAACGCCAATTATCTCTGAGTGCTGCCCTGGCTCCATCGAGAACAATACTTGGGTTGTCTGGGCGTCTAGGTTGCGATTGGAGCGCTCCAGAGGATAGCCGTACTCGCCGCCGTTGTCTTTGGTATTGCCGTCCTCGGAATACTCTGCCGCAACGGCTGCAAAATCAGCCCCAGACTGCAGCTTGGCCAGCGCTTCCTGAGCCCGCGGCATTGCTGTTGTGTCCAGCTTGGCTGCAACCTTTTCAGCCAACATCTCGGCCTTGAGGCTGCGCCGGAAGTCAGTAGTTGTCCAGCCGTAGTAGTCACGCAATACATCCTCGAACACCTCGTCGCTGCCGCCTAGGCGGTTTTGGCTGCGTACGACTGCAATCTTCTCGTCTAGTTCTTGGTCGGTAATAGTTACTCCATGCCGAGCAGCCAACTGTTTGACATACGCATCGTTAACTACTTTGTCCAGAGCCTGCTGGCGGTAGGCATCCAACTGCGGCTTAGAGTTGGGGTCGGTAAAATCGGTAGCCTGTTGGTTTTCATAGTAGTGCACATAACGCCGTAGCTCGAACAAATAATTCTCGTAGGCCACGAAGTTATTGCCAACACGAGCCACTGGGAACGGAATAACCTGCGTTACTCGATACAAAAATACGGTATTGCTCTGCAGCCTATACAGCGCCACAACGCAGTAGCTAAAGAAGGCGATGACGCTAACCAAAAACAGAGTCGTCGTTATTATGACGATCTGGTGCTTGGAATGTTGCAGCGGCAGTACGTACTTGCGCGCCCGAGACAGCACCTGCTCGCGATGCTCGGCGACGGTGCGATTAGTGATCCGCGGGGCGTTCTCGGCCGCCTGCTCTATGTATTCAGGGCTATCGACCTTAGGCCGCTTAACCAGACGTTTAATCTTCTTGACCATCAGTTTCCTCTTCGGCGGCAGCCTGCTGGCCGCCCGTTGCTAATACGCCCTGCTCGCGCAATATATGTATCAATTTCTTCTGAATCCTGGCTGGGCGGTGCACCTCGCGCACCAATAATTCGCCCATCATAGTCTGCATCATCAGCGTTCCATACCCCAGTATGGTCTCCTGCAACCCAGCTACCTCGTAGTTTATCATCTGTATCTGATTCAGCCCAATATCCACAACGCTTTTGTTGAACATACCCTTTTGCTTGATCTGAATAAAACGCTGGTCAGTCACTATAAACACGCTGTAATACCAGCTAATCCAAGCCGGCAAAATGAGCAAAAAGCCAAGTACGAATCCTGCTGCTAGGCCGCCAAAGAACCACCCGAAACCCAGTGTCGGCTTAATAGCCGCCGGCAGCACGCCGAACAACGGGCCCAAGCAGGCCAAGACCAGCCCTTTGCGCATAACAACAGGATGCTTACGAAACACCATCAGTACTTCTTCATCATCGAACTGATCGGCAAAATACTTGATATGGTCTGCTGTGTTTTTGGTAGCCATCTATGCTCTATTGTACAACATCTGCTAACACTACCCAGACCGCTTTTGGTAAACGAAGAAGAAGCCGCCCACGCCCAAGCATCAACACCTTCTGCCACTCGCCAAAAAACTACATCATACTACCTAAAAAACGACACATGGTACCCTGGGAAGGATTCGAACCTACAACCTTTTCCTTAGGACGGAACTGCTCTATCCGTTGAGCTACCAGGGCATGTACACAAAAAACCGCACGCCTGCAGCAAATATGATAGCACATATGCAAAAAACGAGCCGCGGCCGTAAAGTGATAGCCGCGACTCGGTTGCCCAAAAAAACAAGGACGTCTTACTTGGTCATATGCGCCTGATGAATGGCATCGTACTGGAATAGCTCGCTCTGGCTAAACCACAGGCCTATCTCGAACCGCGCCTCTTCTACATTGCCCGAAGCGTGGATGAGGTTGCGAATTGGGCGCTTAGATTCATTGGCCAAAGCCGACGAGTCAAACGAAAAATCACCGCGAATAGTGCCCGGCAGCGCCTTGGACGGCAGAGTATGCCCTACTACCTTACGAGCCAGCTCCACAGCGTGCGGCCCCTCAAATACAAGCGCCAACACTGGATCAGACGTCAAGTACTCTACCAGCCACTTCTGCAGCTCAAGCCCAATCTTGTGCGGATCCTCGTGCCCAAACTCGGCCTGCGGATCCTTGCCCTGCTCCTTATAGTTTTCCAACGTTTTGTTGCCCATGCCCTCTATGAACTCACGGCGCTCAATTGGATAGTGTCGATCGGCCAAGTCATTGTCTGGCTTGATCATTTTGGCACCGATTAGCTTTAGGCCCATCTTTTCAAAACGCGAGACAATCTCGCCAATGATCCCGCGCTGCACCGCGTCGGGTTTTAGAATAATGAGTGTCTGCTCCACGTATGACATCCTTCTTGTTACCCATTTAATTATTGCCCCTAGTATAACAGATAGGGGCAAGTCGACTGTGATTTTACACTCCCAGGCAAGCTGCCAGGCAGCAAAAAGTGCTCCGTTCTGGCCAACACCTGAACAATGAACACAGACACTAGGTACCAGCATTACTCATGGCGTATACTACGCTTATGCTGTTTCTAAAATTGAAAACAGATTTTCTGGAGCACCTAGAAGTTGAACAAGGCCGCTCCCAGAAAACCATAGCCAACTACGACCACTATCTGACTCGATTGGTCGATTTTGCGGGAGACATACAAGTTGCTGATATCGACCAAGAGATGGTTCGAAAGTGGCGGCTGTGGCTAAACAGGCTCGGCACAAACACCAGCGACGAGCTGCAGAAAAACACCCAAAACTACCACCTGATTGCCCTGCGCAGCTTCCTAAAATATTGCGCCAACCGCGATATCCCAGCCATGAGCGCCGACAAAATAGAGCTAGCCAAAACCGCCCGGCGGCAAGTAACGTTCCTGACGCCAGACGAGCTTGTGCGGCTGTTTGACCAGCCCGACCTCAGCACACCCAACGGCATGCGTGATCGCGCCATCTTGGAGCTTCTATTTTCCTCTGGGCTTCGCGTTTCAGAGCTAGTGGGGCTGGACCGCGACCACGTAAACCTGAAGCGCCGCGAATTCATGGTTCGCGGCAAAGGCCAAAAAGACCGCCCTATTTTTATAAGTCCAGCCGCCGCCGACTGGCTTGAGCGCTATCTTGATGTACGCAAAGACAACACTAGGCCGCTCTTCATCCGCTATAGCGGCACCAAGCGCGTAGACCTAAGCGGCAACTACCACCGTCTAACAGCGCGCAGCGTACAGCGCATGGTTAGCCGCTATGCCCTGCTAGCCGGCATCACCAAGCATGTCAGCCCGCATACCCTACGCCACAGCTTTGCAACCGATCTACTGATGAACGGCGCCGACCTGCGCAGCGTGCAGGCCATGCTCGGCCACAGCAACATCGCAACCACGCAGATATACACCCACGTCACCGACCCGCATCTCAAAAGCATTCACGAACAATTCCACTCTAAGAAGCTAAGCGAATAGGCACCGCGCGTAGCCGTCGCCCGCGCGGTAAGACAAACGCAACGCCTATAGCCAACCGACGCAGGGGTTAGCGAGACCGGCAGGCGTTCCGCCGATGATGCCATAAGACGCCGACACCGTTCCGGAGCCAACTATCATGCGTTTACACAAACTATCAGCCGATTGCAATGCATAGTTGGGCACGAGCACTGTATTCAGTGATTTGCGCACCCGCACGCGCTTGACGACATCTTGGGCGCGACCCGTAGAATCAATAACCACCTGAGCGTCAGACAGCGGCAGCGAACTCCCTGCGGCGTTCCGCGGCGTGATAGTAATTGCCGCAGGCTGGTACATACTCATGATGCGCAACGAATACTCAGACGCGCCGAGAGCACCCAGGCCCTGAACAGTTAGCTGACAATCTGGCCCAGTTGGGCTAGCACTACAATTTGCCAAGCCCTTAACGCCCTTAGCCGCAGCACCAGTTGTGTACGAAACTGACCCGCCGCCACTGCCAGACGGATACATGTAGACGCTGAACATATTGTCAATCAACGACTGCCGCGTCATACCCGCACCGACAGGCACAATATCCACCCGCAGCATCGCGGCACCACAATTCCAAGAAGCCGCCGCTGGCGAATCAAAGCCGCCGCAACCATACGATGGCGCCGTGCCGACAGCCGGATTCTCCCAGCCAAATGTAATGCTAGATACTGCTTCTGGAGCCGTAAACGGCGCTATGAAAGCCTGGTTGGCTGGCGCCGAGCCGTACACCAGATCATTCGGTGTCGTATCAACCGTTAAGCACGTTACCCTTGTGTTCGTAGAGGCATCGGGATCAACCTGCAAGTCAGCAGAGGTAACACCAGAGCTGGGACCACAATCCGTTTTGTCGCTGACTGTCCCCTGGCGAATCCGCTCCATAACCACATTGACGCCAGATTCTGCCGCGTAAAACGCTCGGTTACTCAGCGTCCGATCCAAAACTTGCTGCTGTTCGCGGCGAATAATCCTAGAGAAGCCCAGCAAAATAAGTGTCAAAATTAACATAATAATGAACACCACTATGAAAGCGGCTAGACCCCGCTGGTCGGACCGAACATTTTTTTGCTGACTCATTGCACCCTCCTTTGTACATATGCGGTTGACTCAGAAACGGCGCAGAATTGTGTTCCGACCGCATTATTTTTGCACTGCAAATCATCATGAATGAGACCAGGACCCGTAGGACTGATCAAGACGTCATCTTTGCCGTAGGCAATCCGCACCGAGACTTTGTACAAACCAGGTGTTGCCGTGTCCTCTATGCTGAGTTTTACAACACGCATGTCCTCCGACAGCAGCTCGCGAGCATTGCCGCTCAAGGCATCGGTCATGGTACGAGCGGCCGTCACGCCGCGCACACAACCGCTCGCCACCGAGTCGGCGACCAGCTTATGCTGGCCAGCGACCGTATAGGCCTGAAACGGATCATAGCTGTAACGCGTAGAGCCTACGCAGTAGCCCTTTGCCGATCCGGTATCTATCGTGGCGAACACATCGCCGCCGGCAAACTGTATGGACTGCGAGATATCTTCCATAACGCTACGGCTAATTTCCTGTACCTTGCTACTGCTAAGCCCCTTGTAGTACAAGTAGCCAACTCGTAGCAACGCCGTGGTCAACACCAGCAGGATAACGGCGAACACCAAGGTCGCGATCATAAGCTCGATGATCGTGAAGCCGTCGTGGCGTACGCGGTTCCTGCTCGTGTTGCGTAGGCGTGCTAGGTGCATGCTATCTCATCCGCAATTATGTCTAGGGCGCTATCCAGGTCGCTCGGACTCATAACTGGCTCGTACTCGCCGCCAGTCATGGATGCAATGTTACTGAGGATTGGGTTGCTGCCAATAGACGAGTTAATGCCAACCGTGTGCACTACTATGCCATCCGAGATAATATTGCTGGACAGCCAGGGGTAAATAACCGCCTCGTTAGCCGCAATATCTAGTGTTGGCGGCACTGCCGTACCAGGACCAGCATCATCCGGGTAGCCGTCAGATACCAGGACTATCACATCTGGGCTGCCTGGGCGGCCATTCGCAGCCAGTTCATCCTTGGCTCGCTGCATTGCGTCTATGTAGTGCGTAAACTTCTTAAAGCTATCGCCTGTCGTGTCATCGGATGCGCTGGTTAACGCCGATGCGTCACCCGTCACGCCCTGAGATACCCAAGCATACTGGCTGAATGGGATTATCGCGCCCATATTACCAGCACCAACATTTGCGTCAGTGATAAACGGGCCCATCAGACTGGTCAGCACCTGAAACCGAGTAGTCGATCCGTGCCAGATCAGTGTCATGGATTCCGAGTGGTCCAATACAAAGGCGATGTCGCTATTGCTAGTGCACGGCGTTGGCGGCCCGCCAGGTCCCGGAGGGTCTGGAGGCGTCGGCGACGGCGTTGTCACCAATACTTCTTCGTCAAAGCTACCTGCACTGTACTCTGCCCGGTAGGTCAGGCTAACTTGATCCGTCGAACCAGTTGGGCCGTCCCACGTAACCGACGAAGTGTACACCTTGTTCGCCAGATCATAGCTAAGCTTTTGAGCGTAGTCATAACTCCCCCCGGAAACGCGGCATTCCGCTGGCGGATCCGAGGCATACGCTACAACCGCTAACGGAGATTCGGTCATACAGAAAGATTCCGCCACCGGCTGCACCGACCCAGGCTGCTTCAGATACTTGGCCAGTAGCTCTATCTGGCTAGAGGCGTGCTTGAGCGCGGTCTGGTGCTCCTCCGCCTGGCGGGCGTTCTGAGCCGTCCGGTTAGCCAATGCCATCACACTACCCAATACAGCGCTAACCACCGCAATAGCTATCAGTACTTCTATAATTGTGTCGCCGCGCTGCTCTAAGCGCTTGTGCCTAAGCTGTATCATGTGCATGACCCTCCAGTTTGGATTTTTGATGTTACACCCAGCCGACCAGCGCCTGCACCGCTTGCCGCCCCTGTTCCAATATTAATGTAGCCTATCTGGTCAGACCCTTGGCTACGGACACAGATAGTGACGCCGCCGCTCGGATTAATCGCCTCATAGTTAGTAAGATCTTGTATGGCATCAGCCACGCCAGTAACCGACGTATCTTGCTGTATGGCGCCTGGGTTAAAGGCTATCACCTGCACGCCCGAACCCGTAGACTGCACCGCGTTTACCGCAGAGCCTTGGAAGTCCGTGAAGAAACCAACTGCATACGTAGTCTTGTCTACGCCATCGTTGTAGGTCACCGCCTCTACGTCTGCATACCGCAAATCAACCGGGAAAGACATGTCTGGTATGGTATCGTCTGGCGCCGAAGCTGGAGCAAGCGCATGCGGCACGGCCTCGGTCAGACTAACAACATCAGCCGTCGCACCGCCAACACTCGTAGCCTGATGGCCAACAACCGGGAATACCCGATAACCGTTAGGAGTAAACTGCACCACCTTGCCGATATACACACAGCGATTCAGCGGCGATGCATCAGGCCCGCCAACTTTCATAATTATTTTACCCGCAGCGTTGAAACTACAGGTTGACCCAGTATCAAAGTTATAACCAGCAAAGCCAGTCGTTACGTCATTCGCGACGTCCTGCATAGCAGAGTCCATGTCGCGCACCGCTTGTGAAAACTCTGTCTTGCGCTGTTGGCCGCTCAGGATAGCAGTAGCCATGATAAGCATTGCCCCGCTGACAATCAGAAATATCATGACCTCCACAATGGTGTAGCCGTCCTGCGCGACTACCTTGCGTAGGTGATTACTGCGCACATCTTGCCGACGGGCCCCAACCAGAGCAGCTTTTACCCTTTTCATAGATAGATGCAGTATAGCATAAGCGTTGACCATAAAACATAGCTTATGCACAGCATTGTCTACTCCACGCCACAAACCCACGCGGCTCATAGCCCCAGACGGCCAATATACCAATCAACGACCGCCTGGCCAAACAGTACAACCATAAATGTTCCCATTATCAGAAACGGGCCGAACGGGATCCTCGACGTGCGCCCTAGCCCGCCCCGCACCATACCTGGCACCGAATAAATAGTCCCCAGCAGAGATGCCGCAAACAGTGCCATGGTCGCGCCCAGCGGCGTCAGCACCAACATCCCTAGCACCGCACCCAGCTTGACATCGCCGCCGCCAATCCAACGCCCTGCCGAAATCTGGAACAATACGTAGAACAGACCGCCCAGCACCAGAACCGCACCAACCAAACCGATCAAACCAGAGCCAAGCGCCTCGGTGGGGCCATAAAGCAACACTACCACGGCGCGCACGCCCGCTACGCCCGCCAAAATGCCGACCAGTTTGTTCGGCAATAACATCCAGCGCAGATCGTATACCGCCAAGGCCATCATCACTACTACTGCCACCAGCCACAAACCAAAGTCGACGACAGCCCAGCCCTGCACTGCCAGCGGCCAGAAT
>PDWI01004388.1_pt1 | contig 19793 bp, 19 predicted proteins | sample 1430891 | NCBI WGS metagenome assembly PDWI01 (sample SAMN01162508, study PRJNA174530) | Oral metagenome, whole genome shotgun sequencing project. | biome: Marine environment; feature: Marine mammal; material: Swab sample of the gingival sulcus; isolation source: swab sample of gingival sulcus...
GGCACTGATGTCGGACATTGGAATCCTGACGGAAGTTATAGCACAACATCGGACAAACGCCTTAAAAAAGATATTTCGCTTTATGACAAAAAAGTGCTGAATGATGTGTTAAAAATTAAACCTGTAACTTACCGCCTAAAACATGCCGATGCCAATACTCAAAAAACTTTCGGTTTTATTGCCCAAGAGGTGAAAGAATATTTCCCGGAGCTGGTCAGAAAAGGCGAAAACGGCTATTACGGCTTGCATTATCCGGATTTTGGTGTGTTAGCCATTAAAGCCATACAAGAACAACAAGCAGAAATAGAGCAATTGAAAGAAGAAAACAAAAAAATAGAAAAACAAGCCGGTGAAATAGAGCAGTTGAAAGAAGCGAATAAAGCATTCGAAAAAGAAATTAAAGAATTGAAAAAACTTATTCAAAAATAATTGCCCGGTTTCAACACTTAGCCGGAATATAAATAACAGAAGTGGAGTAAATAGTTTTTTTTCATGACGTTCCCGCCGAAAGGCGGGACTTTTTAATTATGAATTGAAAATTGAGAACTAAAAATTGTTAAAAACCTTATTTTCCGTTTAAACCTTAGTAGAAAAAGATAGCAAAAAAATAAACCTTATTAGCTTATTAATAAGCCCACTCAACTAAATTTATAAAGCACTGTCTTACAAAGCCTTATAATCAGCAAAATCAATCTCCCTGCACCCTCTTCTCCAAGAGGGAATTTGCTATTGCGCTCTTTGCAAAATAATTTTCAATTCTCAATTCCTTGCGTGGCGGTTCTTATATTTTTTTTTGAATATACTTTTCGATATATTCGGTTCTTAATTCATCAATAGAAACAAGTTTGTTTTTTCGTTTTACAAACCAAAACTTCCAACCGTTATTTGATTGTTTTTTTAATAATCCGGCACTTATTTTATGAATGGTTGCATTTGCCAGAACAATTGCACGATGTTTTCCGGTTTTATCGCAAATTTCTTCCCCGACTTTAATCAAAGATTTTTCAAGCAAGCAGCCAAACGGCACCTTGGGCGGCTTTGCTTCTATTTTATAATGCAACAATTCCGGTTTCAGCGGCTCAATTGCAGCAATTCGTTCTATGGAAGCATCCACATAATTTTTGTCTCTTTCAATTCCGATGAAATTTCGTCCCAGCAGTTTGGCTGCGGCTGCGGTGGTTCCGCTACCGGAAAAAGGATCTAAGACAACATCATTTACATTAGAACTCGATAGAATAATTCGCTTTAACAATGCAAGGGGTTTTTGCGTTGAATGCGTCTTTTTACCCTCGGTTTTCAGCCGCTCCTTTCCGTTGCAAATAGGTATTTGCCAATCACTTCTCATTTGCAAATCATCATTATAAGTTTTCATTGCTTTATAGTGAAAAGTGTATTTGGCATTTTGACTTTTGGATGCCCAAAGCAAGGTTTCGTGCGCATTATTAAATCGAGTTCCCAAAAAATTAGGCATCGGGTTTGATTTTATCCAAACAATGTCATTCAAAAACCAAAAGCCCAAATTCTGCATTATTGCCCCTACTCTATATATATTATGGTAGCTCCCGATAACCCAGAGAGTACCCTTGTCTTTCAAGACATTTTTGCAGGCTGCGAGCCATTTTTCGGTATATTCATCATATTTTTTAAATGATTGAAACTTATCCCAATCATCAAAAACGCCGTCCACCTTAGATTGGTCGGGACGATACAGATTTTTGTTTAATTGCAAATTATACGGAGGGTCGGCAAAAATCAAATCAACCGATTTTTCGGGGATATCTTTTAATACCTCGAGATTGTCTCCTTGTATAATTCTGTTCAAATATGTTTCAATACTTTGCATACCGGCTTTGCCTCCTCAAAATACCCAATTTACAAACGTTCAATTTTTGCACCCAGCGCATTCAAACGCGTGTCGATATTTTGGTAGCCTCTGTCTATTTGGTCGATATTATGAATAATGCTTGTGCCGTTTGCAGACATGGCGGCAATCAACAAAGCAATACCGGCTCTTATATCCGGGGAAGTCATCACGGATGATCGCAAACAAACCTCTCTGTTTAAACCGATTACCGTTGCTCTATGCGGGTCGCACAAAATAATTTTTGCCCCCATGTCAATAAGTTTATCGACAAAGAACAAGCGACTTTCAAACATTTTTTGATGTATCAGAACACTGCCTTTGGCTTGGGTTGCCGTAACCAAAATAACACTTAAAATATCGGGTGTTAAACCGGGCCAAGGCGCATCGGCAATGCTCATTATGGAACCGTCTATAAACGAGTCTATTTCATAATGTTCATAGCTTGGAATGTAAATGTCTTTGCCTCTTTGTTCCACATGAATACCCAATTTGGCGAAAGCCGGCGGCATCATTCCCAAATCTTCAATCTTTACATTTTTTATATTAATCTCGGAAGCAGTCATTGCTGCCAAACCTATAAAACTGCCCACTTCTATCATATCGGGCATTAATGTATGTTCGCAAGCGCCCAAGCAGCTTACGCCTTCTATGCGAAGCAAGTTTGAACCGACACCGCTGATTTTTGCCCCCATTGCATTCAGCATTTTACACAATTGTTGCAAATACGGTTCACATGCGGCATTATAAATTGTTGTTTTGCCTTTTGCAAAGACAGCAGCCATAAGGATATTTGCCGTACCCGTTACGGATGCTTCGTCCAACAGCATATAAGCACCTTTGAGCTTTTCGCCTTCAACGGAATACATACCGTTTTTGGCATCATACCGAAAATCTGCCCCCAATTTTTTAAAGCCGAAAAAATGCGTATCCAACCTTCTGCGCCCAATTTTATCGCCGCCCGGTGCGGGAATAAAAGCTTTTTTAAAACGCGCCAACAAAGGGCCCAAAATCATAACCGAACCGCGCAAACGAGCACCATGTTCTTTAAATTCTTTTGTTTTCAAATAATCTAAATTAATCGAATCGGCTTTAAAAGAATAATCCGAAGCATTTATTTTTTTCACCTTTACGCCTAATTCTTTTAACAGATTAATCAGATTATTTACATCTAAAATATTCGGAACATTGTTTATTCTGACTTCTTCCGATGTTAATAAAACGGCACAAATAATTTGCAATGCCTCATTTTTTGCTCCTTGCGGTGTTAAATCACCTTTTAATCGAGTTCCTCCGGTTATTTTAAAAGATGCCATAAATTATTTTATTTTCTTTTGCGTTTTTGTTGCGTTTTTTTCTTTTTACTGACCAAATGATGCGATTCGCTTAAAGTAATGTCTTTACCGATTTCAATTTTTCCGTCCGATAGTTCTTTTATTTGCTCAAAAATAAATTCGTCGGTAACCATATCTTTACTCCATGTCAGATAGAGTTTTTTCATGTGGTTGGCAATTAAAGCGGTAAGCAATTTTTTATCTTCGCCCTCTTCCATCGTAACGGCATATTTTAACATATCGACAATGTTTTTTCCGAAATGTTTATAGCGAAAATTTTTTGATTTGTAGGGAATTTTTTCCGGGCTGTTCACAAAACCGACTTTTTCGGGAGCCGGGAAAGGCGAATCTTTGCTTAATTTGAAATCGGACATCACAACCAAATGCCCCCACAGCTTTTGTTCTGCATCCTTTAAGTCCTTTAAATACGGATACATTTGCCCCATCAAACGGATGATTTCTTCCACGAATAGCTTACGCTCTTTATCGTCTTCAATTTTTGTTGCATTTTCAACAAGTTTCTGAATATTTCTCCCGTATTCGGGCAAAATTAGTTTTTCTAATGTTGTATTATATTCCATTATATTTAATTATTTTTCAAAGATAGTATTTTTTCATAACAAACAAGATTTCCTCGCAGCATAAACGAAGCAAAGAAAAATTTTAGTTTCATTTTAAATAGCCTTGCATTAACCCGCATTATTATCTTCGATGCTGCTTCGTGGTCATCAAGTCTTCGTAGTGCGGATTAACCGATAATCTCCAATTTTGCAAATTTAAGCAATAAATTTTTCTTGCCTGTATTCGAAAAATCGATGAGTGCCTTTGTATTGGGGAATGCACCCTCTACTTGCAAGACAGTTCCCTTTCCAAACCTGCCGTGTTTTACTTTGGTACCGACTGTAATTTTTTCAATGTCGGCAATATCTTTCGAACTTGTATTGTCAATTTTTGTCAGCTTTTTATTATAGTTGGGACGTACTGCGTTTTCCGGATTTTTGGGGCTGTTCGCACTTCTTTTAAAAGAACGTTTTACGGCACTTCGGTTTTTTGAAGTGGCAAACATATCGGGATGTTTATCCTCGCTTTGCAATTCTTTTTTAAAGGCACTGAAAAAATCGATATAAGCCGGGTCAATATCTTTAAGGAAACGACTTGGCACACAATCATATAAGCGACCCCATTTATAACGCTGAACCGCATAGGAAATCATCAATTCTTTTTCGGCTCTTGTTAAGGCAACATAAAATAAACGCCGCTCTTCTTCCAACTCCTTTAAAGAAAAAGCCGCCATTTCGGACGGAAATAGTTTTTCCTCCGCACCGACAATATAAACATTCCGAAACTCCAAACCCTTAGAGGCATGAATGGTCATTAAACTCACTTTTTCATTATCCTCCTCTTTTTCATTATCCTCACTGGTCAGCAAAGCCACCGATTCCAGATAATGCGACAATTTATTTGCCTCCGCTTCCGCCGTTTCCGAAAATTCTTTCAAACCGTTTAACAACTCTTGCACATTCTCATATTTTGCCATTGTTTCCGGCGATTTGTCCTCAAACAACTCTTTCAGAATGCCGCAATTTCGGGCAATTTCATTTCCTAATTCATAGGCATTGACTTCGTCCAATTTTGCACGAAAATCATTGATGAAATTATAAAAACTTTTCAGCGAATTAAAAGCTCTGGGGCTTAATTGAATCGTTGTTGTTTCCAATTTTTCAATAGCCTCCCATATCGATATAAAGTTTTCATTGGCAAAAGTTTCAACTTTCTGAATTGTGGTATTGCCAAGCCCCCGTTTCGGATAATTGATAATCCGTTTCAGAGCCTCATCGTCTTTTGCATTAACGGTTAGCTTATAGTAAGCCAACAAATCTTTGATTTCTTTTCGCTGATAAAAAGATAAACCGCCGTATATTTTATAAGGTATTTTCTTACGCCTGAAAGCTTCCTCAAAAATACGCGACTGGGCATTGGTTCGGTATAATACGGCATGTTTGCCATAGCTTGTGCCATCGGTATAAACCGATTGGTCTATTTTGTCGGCAATGATAAATCCCTCTTCATTATCCGAAAGCGTTTCGAGAATTTTTATTTTGTTGCCCTCTTCATTTTTTGAAAAGACCTTTTTTTCAATGCGTCCTTTATTTTTAAAAATAACCGAATTTGCCGCTTCCACAATGTTTTTCGTAGAACGGTAGTTTTGTTCTAATTTAAACAGTTTGTAATTTTTATAATCATTTCGGAAGTTCAAGATATTTTCAATTTTAGCCCCTCGAAACGAGTAAATACTTTGCGCATCATCGCCAACCACACAAACGTTTTTGTGAATCTCCGCTAATTTTTTTATAATCAAATATTGCGAGAAGTTTGTATCCTGATACTCATCAACAAGGATGTAGTCAAATTTTTCTTGATATTTTCTTAATATCTCCGGATGATCTCGGAATAAGACATTGGTTTTCAGCAATAAATCGTCAAAATCCATTGCCCCGGCTTTTAAGCAACGTTGGGTGTATATTCTATATATTCTGTGCAACTCCGGTCTGCGAGATTTTTCGTCTTGCGATATAATTTCCGAATGCCCCTCGTATGCAGCTGCCGTAATTAAATTATTCTTAGCACTCGAAATTCTTGAATAAACATTGCCGGGTTTATAGATTTTGTCATCTAATTGCAGCTCCTTAATAATACTTTTAATAATGCTTTTGGAGTCTTGCGTATCATAAATGGTAAAATCGGAAGGATAGCCCAAAACCTCGGCTTCTTTTCTTAGAAATTTGGCAAAAATAGAATGAAAAGTACCCATCCATAATGATTTAACATGCTCTTCTCCAATTAAAAGAGCAATCCGTTCTTTCATTTCTTTTGCCGCTTTATTGGTAAAGGTCAGGGCTAAAATACGCCAAGGGCTGACCCCTTTTGATAATAAATGAGCAATTCTGTATGTTAATACACGTGTTTTGCCCGAGCCTGCACCGGCAATAACCAAAGAAGGACCGTCGGTATTTATTACGGCTTCTTTTTGCGAATCGTTCAGTTGTTTCAGATAATCTTGCACTCAAAAAATTTTTTACGAAAAGACCACAAAAATACAAAGCTTGTTAAATATTCAATGATTTTTTTTAAGTATTTATAAAATAATTATAAAAAATCAATGTTAAAAAGATAGTTTGTCGTTTTAGCCTTTTTATTACATTTGCATAAAATTATTACACGTGAAAAAAGTTATATTATTTTTTATCTTTATTTATCCGTTTATTGCTCTTTCGCAATTAAACATAGAAATTACAAGTAATTTAGTTCCTTTATACCCATCGGACGGGGACACTTTGAGTGCTTGCCGGGACTCTGTAATCCTTTTCGAGGCTGTTGTAAAAGATGGTGCGGATACAGTTACAAATGCCGATTATTCGTGGGATTTTGATGACGGAACCATTCTGACAGGCATTGACAAAGACTCGGTTACGCATCAGTTTGCCGAAGGCGGCGGCTATCGAGTAAAATTAAAAGTGCTTGATGCAAGTTCACAGGAAGGCTATAAGATTTTACCTTTGAAAGTAGCCGTAGCACCTAATTTTTCAAAAAGCAAAACAGAGCTTCCCGAAGAACAAGAAGGCATTTGCAAAGGGAGTACTGCAAAACTGAAAGGAAAAGCTTTTCCCGTAGAATGGGAAGAAGAATTTATTTATACAGTCAGCGAAGAGCCGGAAATTGAAATATCCGATGCGCAAACTTATCAATCAAGTCTATCTTTTGATGCCTTTCCTTTGGGAAGCACTTACACGCCCGGAGCCATTGATTCTATCGGCATAAATTTGGAACATTCCAATATGGGAAATCTAAAAATAGAACTGACTTGCGAAACCGGCGCCTCGGTATTGCTGAAAGATTTTTCGACAAGCAATGATGCCTACTTGGGCGAACCGATTGATGACGAAAACAATTTTGAAGCAGGTACGGGCTATCAATATTACTGGTCAAATTCATCAACTTCGGGCATTATCAATAATGCAGGGACAAGCCCCATTGCCGAAGCAGCCTATTTGCCGGAAGCAAACTTTGATGTTTTAAACGGCTGTCCGCTCAACGGAAACTGGACACTTAATATTACCGATAATAAAAATACCGATAACGGCTATGTTTTTTCATGGTCTATAATTTTTAAGGAAGATATTTTGCCGCAGGCTTGGACTTTCAAGGATACTTTGCTAAGCACTGTTACCGTAAACGGTCAGTTTATCGGGACTTATTGGACCGGCAAAAATGCAGGAATTACGCAAATTACCCAAAATCAAGATACCATAAACGGTGCTGTATCGGTTTCTCCGGATGCTTACGGAAACAATGCTTATACTTTTCATGTCGTAAACAATTTCGGTTGCCCGCAAGATACTACGATTATGCTGCGTGTTGAAGAAGCATCGGCAACGGCAAGCCCCGAAAGCGGCAATGCCAAATTAGATGTTAAGTTTGAGAATCTCACAACTTGGGCTGTTGAAAAAGAATGGTATTTTGACGACAAAAGCCCGGCTGAACTGTATATTGAAGAAGATACGGTAACGCATACTTACAAAGACAAAGGAGTATATTATGCCGTATTGAAAGTAAGTGATGAACAAGGTTGTTCTGACAGAGACACCATGATACTTACAATCAGTGCGGATTCTAAACTGACCAACATCCCGAATGTGTTTACGCCCAACGGCGACGGGGTCAATGATGTTTATAAATTTTCCGAAGAAAGTTTAGAGAACATGGAAGAGTTTCATTTAACTATCTACAACAGGTGGGGACAAAAAATGTATGAAACAAAAAGTATGGAAGAAGCAATAGAAAAAGGTTGGGACGGCAAAAATCGTTTAGGCGGAACGGCTTCGCCGGGTATTTATTATTACGTTATTCAAGCAAAGGGTAAAGACGGTAAAATCTATAAAGGAAACCGAGGGACAAAAAAGGATAAAGACAATGCGAGCAATCCAAATTCTCCGGACACCGTTGTTGAAGGCACAAAAGGCATCATATATTTAATTCGGTAGCATATTTATTGGTGCTCCGGCAAAATACTTTTAACCGGTCTGAAACCGATAAGCGCATTTTTTGTTTCTGGTTTTGAGGCTCTGCGGTTTGCTACTCGAAGAATTTTTTTCGAGTTATACCAAGAACCGCCTCTGTGTATTTTCATTTTACCCCTGCCCGGTCCTTGCGGATTTTTAATGTCCGACTGTTTATAATAATCCGGCGAATACCAGTCGGAACACCATTCGGCTACATTTCCGCTTAAATCAAACAGTTTTAACGAATTTGATTTTTTTTGCCCTACCGGATGCAATTTGCCCTTTGAGTTTTCATTAAACCATGCAATATCCATAAAAGGCTCTTTTTCCGAATATTTTCTCCCGGAAAATAATTTTTGCAGAACGTTTTGCCTGCCGCCTTTTGCAACATATTCCCACTCGGCTTCGGTAGGCAGTCTTCCGCCGATAAATTTACAATAGGCATCGGCACCAAACCAACTGACGAATGTAATAGGGTAATTCTCAAAGCCTTTTTCAAGCTGATACATACCGTTCTGAAAATAAATTCTGCATCGCTGCTCTTTGTATCGTCCGCTTGTGTTGATATATTTTCTCAATTCGGAGGAATCCGGTTTTGCGGCATTCAAGAAATCACAATACTGTTTATTCGTAACTTCATACGGGCTTATAAAAAAGTCATCAATAAGAATCTTTTTACCGTTTTTTTCATCATCATCACCGATTTCACTTCCGATAAAAAACGTTCCGCCTTTAACAAAAACAAAATCTTGTTCCGCAGACTGAGCTTTTAACAACGTTAGCTCAAAAAACAAGTACGTTAAAAAAAAAAGTTGTCGTATTTTCACCTTATTTACCATTTTTAAAAGCGATTTATCTACATTTGCAAGCAAAAATAACGATAAATTTTCGGAATGTATTATAAAGACAAAGTAATTTGGATAACCGGTGCCTCATCCGGAGTAGGCGAAGCCTTGGTTTATGCCTTTAATAAGGAGCAAGCTCGGCTGATTATATCCTCGCACGAACCGGAAGAACTCGAACGAGTAAGAAATAACTGCACATTTGAAAAGGAAAAGATTCTTGTTTTGCCTTTTGACTTATCGGAACACGACAAGATACCGGAAATTGCCGAAAAAGGAATTAATCAATTTAAAAGAATAGATATATTATTTCATTCCGGCGGAGTAAGCCAAAGAGCACTTGCGCAAGACACCACCATAGCAACAGACAAAAAAATAATGGACATTAATTATTTCGGCACAATTATTTTAAGCAAATCTATTTTGCCGACAATGATAAAACAAAAGTCCGGACATATTGCGGTTATGACAAGTTTAGCCGGGAAGTTTGAAATTCCTTTACGCTCTGCTTATGCGGCATCGAAACATGCCTTGCACGGATTTTTTGATACTTTGAGAGCCGAAACACATCAATACGGAATTAAAATAACGCTTTTTTGCCCCGCTTACATCAAAACCAATATTGCCGTGAACGCATTAACCGGTTCCGGCAAGGCGCAAAACCATAACGACCCGGGAGCAGAAAAAGGCACACCGCCCGAAGCATTTGCCCGCATGGCATTGCAAGCAATAAAAAAAGGAAAAATGGAAGTTGTTTCCGGCGGCAAAGAAAAATACGGCGTATATATCAAACGATTTTTTCCGCGTCGATTTGCAAAAATAATAAGAAAGCGAGATGTCCGATAAAGCCCAATACCAATTCACGGCAAAAACCTTTCATGGTTTAGAGAAGATACTTGCCTCCGAGTTAAAGAAAATCGGCGCAAGCGATATCAAAATCTTAAGCAGAGCCGTAAGTTTTCGAGGCACGCTTGAAACGATGTATCGAGCCAATTATGAAATTAGAACGGCGCTGAACATCTTACAAAAAATTGCGGAATTTGAAGCAAACACTTCGGATGAATTATACGAAAAGACAAAAACAATTGACTGGGACAGCTACCTTTCTACGGAAGAAACTTTTTCGATAGACAAAACCGTGCACTCGTCGATTCACAAACATTCGCATTTTGCCGCCCTAAGAAGCAAAGATGCCCTTGTTGATTATTTTCAGGAAAAATACGGCAAGCGTCCCTCCGTTGACGTAAAGACACCGCAAAAAAAGATAAATTTGCATATCAAAGGCAAAAAGTGCACATTATCCATAGACACATCCGGCGAATCCTTGTATAAAAGGGGCTATCGAAAGGCAACCGGTCCGGCTCCTTTAAATGAAGTTTTGGCTGCCGGCATTGTTATGATGACCGACTATAAAGATATAGAATATTTTTATGACCCTATGTGCGGCTCGGGCACCATATTAATTGAAGCGGCTCGTATTTTTATGCAAATTCCGCCGGGCTATAATCGCAAGCGGTTTGCATTTCAACAATTTGCCGATTACGATTATCAGCTTTGGCACAAAATAAGACGAGATGCGGATGCCCAAATCAATAAAGAAATCGCACTTAAATTTATAGGAACCGACATTAATGCCGAAGTTTTAAAAATTGCCGGAAGAAATATTTCGGAAAGCGGATTAAGACATTATATAAAGGTGTATCAAAAAAACTTTATGAATACGCAACTAAAAAACAAAAAAGGTATAATTGTAACAAATCCGCCCTACAATGAACGCATAAAGTCCGTAGATATTAACAAATTATACAATGATATGGGCAATACCTTAAAAAAGGGCTACAAAAATATGTCGGCTTATATTTTCTCGGGCAATTTGCAGGCGGTAAAAAAAATAGGCTTAAAACCCTCACGCAAACAAACACTCTACAACGGAAAAATAGAATGTTTACTATTAAAATACGCTATTTATTAGTTTATATTATTATTATTATTATTTTTATTTTTGTTTATTGAAATTAAAATTTAATACTTTATAATGTCTTTTGATTTTACAAAATGGTATGAAGAACATTCGCAAAGAGACAGCGATACCATATTCTCTTATGAAGGGGACATATCTGAAGACATAATTGTTTCAATTTTAGATAAAATAGAGCTTATTTTAGAAAAAAAAGCAGTTAAAGGCAAAGTTTTTAAAAAAATATATCATCTGTCTGTTGAAGTATTGCAAAACCTTTATCATCATTCAGAGACACCGACCGATGCACTAAAAACAGATAAAAAAAAGGTTGCATTTATCTTAAAAGAAAATAAAAGGTCAAAAATTAACTGTGATTTTATAATTTTGTCCGGAAATTTTGTGCATAAATCAAATACAAGATTATTACGGCAACGCATAGACCAGTTAAATTATTTGTCAAAAGAAGAATTAAAAACACTTTATAAAATAATTTTAAACAATCAGGTATTTTCTCAAAAAGGAGGAGGAGGGCTTGGAATGATAGATATAGTAAAGCGTTCGGAAAATAATCTGAATTATGATTTTTGTAATTTTAATAATGATTTCATTTTTTTTACATTAAGTATTGCAATTTAAGAATATCATTAGTAAATTTGTCAAATAAGAAAAAACAATATTATTAATAGGAATATGACATCTATAAGAATAGAAAAAACGAGGAAGACGCCGGACATTACATTTAATGCAGAATCAGGAAAATTACAAATTGAAGGAAAATCAATTCCGGAAAATTCAATTGAGTTTTATAAACCACTGGTTGCTTGGTTAGATGAATACGGCAAAAACCCTGTTGAAACCACAGAGGTTAATATAAAACTTGAATACTTTAACACAAGTTCCTCAAAATGTATTTTGGATGTATTCAAGAAATTAGAAGCAATATACAAACAAAACCACAAGGTTGAAATCAATTGGTATTATGAAGAAGACGACGAGGATATGTTAGAAGCCGGAGAGGATTATCAATCGATTCTTAAAATACCTTTTAAAATGATTGAAATGGAAGAATAACAACTATTCTTTTATTCTTTGTATAGGCTCTACAATATTTATAATATTCGAAAAAAACGAAAAGTTTCCGCTTTTCGTTTTTTTCTATGAAAACAGAGAATTTCTTTCAGCATCCAAGAGCAAGAAAATAAACAAGAATATTGAAAAGGCAAAGAGCGATGAACCGCCATAGCTGAAGAAAGGCAGAGGAATGCCAATAACCGGTGCCAAGCCTATTGTCATGGCAATATTTACGGCATAGTGAAAGAACAAGACAGATGCCAAAGAATAGCCAAACACTCTTGAATATACGGAATTTTGCCTTTCGGCAAGTTGCACAATTCTTAAAAGGAACAAAGTAAAAAGTAGAATTATTGCGGATGTTCCCGCAAAGCCCCATTCTTCACCAACCGTACAAAAAATAAAATCGGTATCTTGTTCCGGGACAAAATCAAATTTTGTTTGCGTTCCTTTTAAATATCCTTTTCCGAAAAGACCACCCGAACCTATGGCTATTTTTGACTGATTAACATTATAGCCTACCCCGCTAATATCCTTTTCAATTCCAAACAACACATTTAAGCGAGTTTGTTGATGTTCTTTTAAAATATTATAGAAAACAAAATCAACAGAATAAACTGAACCCATATAAAACAACAACAAAAGAGGAAGCACAAATTGAATAAGTTTGCCTTTATTAAAAACACTTCCCATTTTTATCAGAGCAACAATCAATACGGAACCAAATAATATACTATGCGGAGGTATATTGCTTAAAGTAAAAGTAACATACATAAAACCCAGTATGCTTAAAGCTGCAATAAGCAACAAAGCAATCACGGTTTCTTTTACTCTGCCGGTAAGCAATCTGTAAACGAGCAATGCCGAAAGCGTTAAGATTATAAATACCATTGTAATACTCAAAAAGAAAACCGAAATAAAAACAAGTATTTCAATGAAAATAAGAATCAACAAATAGAAAGGCAAACCTTGTCGGTAGAGGACAAAAATAAAAGCCGCAAAAACCAAAGCAGAACCGGCATCGCCTTGCAAGAGAATCAATACCGCCGGCAAAAACAAGACAAAAGACACAATGGCAAAATTCTTTGTATTTTTCATCATATTGAAATTATCCTGCCCGGCTAATTTTGCAAGGGCAAGTGCCGTTGCGAGTTTTGCAAATTCTGCCGGTTGCAGCTTAAAACTGCCGATGATAAACCAAGACCTTGAACCGCCGGTTTTATCTCCGACAAACAAAACAAAAATCAACAACAATATGGTAAAAGCATAGATATATAAGGATAAGGTCGGGATAATATGCACTTCCAAAAACATAAACAGGATGAAAAAGAACAATACGACAAAAATCATTATCAGTTGCCTGCCGTATCTGGAAGAAATACTGAACTCACTACCGTCAAAAGATGATGAATAAATATTCAGCCAACCTGCCGTAATCAGCAAAAAATACAGAAACAATGTAATAAAATCAATATTTTGAATAGTTTTTAATTTCATATCTTTTTTCAAGTTGGAAAAGGGAAGTTGGAAGTATTTGTTCTCCGACTTTCCTCTAAATAATCATACCCTTGTGTGATTAAACCTTAATCATGGGCGTTTCATCTGTTTATGTTTTGTATTACTTTACCCCCCTACCCCCTCTTCTACAAGGCGAATTTACTATTTGCCCATAATCTACCAGGTCAAAACTTTTAATTTCTATTTCATTCATCGTTCGGGTTCTTTCATTTACTTTCTTCTTTATTAATTAAATCGGCATTGCTAATTCTGTCAAACAACCAAGTACGGCTTATTGTATCGGTTAAATACTTTTCAATCATTAAACTTGCCATAGGCGCAGCCCATGTAGAGCCGAAACCGGCATTTTCAACATATACGGAAATGGCAATCTTCGGGTGTTCTTTCGGGGCAAAAGCAATAAAAATAGAATGGTCGTCGCCATGCGGGTTTTGCGCGGTTCCCGTTTTGCCGCAAATATTCAAATTCGGAACATAAGCCAATCTTGCCGTACCGCCCGTTACAACCGCTTCCATTGCATCAATAACCGGGTCGAAATGTTTTGCATCAACTTTGGCATAATGCTTTTCTTCAAACCTTTGGTCAATTTCCTTATTTTGAATATGTTTTACCACATGCGGAATTTTATACCAACCTTTGTTGGCAATAACCGCCGCCATATTAGCAGTTTGCAAAGGCGTAAATCCCAGCTCCCCCTGCCCTATTGCCAAAGAAATAATCGTATTGTAATTCCAATGACCTTTGCCGTAAAATTTATCATAATATTTTTGAGAATATAAAGTCCCTCGTCTTTCAAAGTCTAAATCCGTACCGAGTTTTTCATACAAGCCGAATGAGCTGACATAGCTTCGCCAATCTTCATAAGCATCGGCAAAACTATCAAATCTGTTATCTGAAATTATTTTCTTGAATACGACACAATAATAAGCATTGCTGGAAAGTTGAATGGACTTTTTTAAGTCGATTTTGCCGCTTACATGGTCTTTAACAAGATGCGAACCGGCTCTGTAGCCGTTTAGGAAAAAAGAGGTTTTATCTGTAATCAAACCTTTTTGCAAAGCAATTAAAGCATTAATTGTTTTAAAAGTGGAACCGGGCGGATACCTTGTTAAAGCTCTGTTGTATAAGGGTTTATTATCGGCTCGTTCAATTTGTTTATAGTTCTCTGCCAGTTTTTCTCCCACAAATAAATTAGGGTCGTATCCGGGGCTGGTAACCAAAGTTAATATTTCTCCGGACGAAGGTTCAATGGCAACAATGCTTCCGATTTTATTTTGCATTAAAATTTCGCCCAATTTTTGCAGCTCTATATCAAGCGACGAAACGATATGATTTCCGGTTACGGCTTTTTTATCGTACTTTCCTTTTTTATAAGGTTCTTGAACGCGCCCCAGCACATCCACAAAAAAAACATTCGTACCTTTTGTTCCTCTCAACTCATTTTCATATACTTTTTCAATGCCGCTTTTTCCGATATAATCGCCAAGCATGTAATAGGCATCTTTTTCCAAATCGGGTTTGTTCACTTCTCCCAAATAGCCTAAAATATTTGCAGCCGCCTTATGCGGATAAATTCTTAAAGAACGTTTTTCGATAATAACACCGGGATATTTATATAACTCTTCTGCCATTGCCGAATACTCCCGCTCTCTGATTTGTTTTTTTAATAAAACCGGACGGTATGTTTTTTTATTTTTTTTAAATTTTTCAACCAAGTCTTCTTTTGAGATTCCGGTTAGTTTGCAAAATGCAAGCGTATCAAAAGGTTTGATGCTTCGGGGCACCACTTTTATATCATAAGTGCTTTGATTAGCCACAATAACTTCGCCTGTTCTGTCATATACAAAACCTCTTGAAGGATATAAGGTTACATAACGTAAGGCATTATTATCCGCAGACAATTTATAGGAATCATCAAGCACTTGAATAAAAAACAACTTCAGCATAAACACAAAAGCCGTAACAATAAAAACTGCTGATATTACCAATCGTTTTGTTTTCAACTAATCAAAATAAAAAATATAAACCGGTTTGTTAAATATTCTTTGCTCATTTGCTGATTTTTTTTCCGAATAAAAACTGACTCAAAAAAACCAATAAGAGGACAAAGAATGTTCCCAATAATGCCTTATACAAGCTTACAAGAAAGCCTGCAAAACTAAATACGATTAACAACTGATATACAAGGTTTTGAACAAAAATCAGAATGACCGAATATTTAAAAAACCAGCCAATTCCATATTGCCCGATACTCGGCACGGTATCCGGCGCATAGCCGTCGCGAGGTTGCAAAATTTTCAAGAACAAAGGACGCAAAAAAGCAGCAAAGAGCAAAGAACCCGCCCCAATACCGGCAGTATCTGCAAAGACATCAACCGTTAAACCAAGAAAAAAAGCAAGGACTAACAAAAGCCAGCCCGGCGTTTCAAAAGGCAATAACAAAAGAAAAAGAATGTAAAAATTCGGATTTATGTCAAAACGAGTCAAAAAAATATTATCCAACAAAAAAACTTGCAAGAAAACCAACAAAAGAAATAAGCCGATATTTTTTAATATAATATTTAGTCCCAAAACAAGTTTTTTTTATTTGTTTGCCAAATATAAAGAATAATAAAAAAATCGTATAAAAAGAAGCTGTCTTTTTTTAAAAAGTATTTATGATATTATATAAAGTGTCTCGTTCCACCGGTTTTCTCTTCACGTCTTTCACAAGGCGTACCAAGTCATCCGTGGTCATTTTCGGATTTTTGTCTTCCGCACCTGCCATCGAATAAATTTTTGTAGAATCATCAATGGTTCCGTCAATATCATCGACACCGAAAGAAAGCGAAAGTTGCGCAATTTCTTTACCGATGCTTGGCCAATAGGCTTTAAGATGCGGAAAATTATCCAAGAAAATTCTCGATATGGCATAATTTCTTAAAACTTCAATTGCCGTAAGCTCTCCGACATGCGACAAAGTATTGTTTTCTTTTCGATACTTTAAAGGGATAAAAGTATTAAAGCCCCCGGTTTTGTCTTGCAATTTTCTTAACTCGGACAAATGATGCACACGATGAAAATAATTTTCGATATGTCCGTACAACATGGTTGCATTCGAGGGGATGCCGACACTGTGCGCCGTTTCATGAATTGTCAGCCACAAATCGCTGGATGCTTTTTCGTCGCAAACTTGCTTTCGTATATCCGGATGAAAAATTTCGGCTCCGCCGCCGGGAAGCGAATCCAAACCGTATTCTTTCAACTTTAACAAACCGTCTTTTAAAGAAAGTCTCGACTTTCGTATCATATAATCAAGCTCTACGGCAGTAAACGCCTTAATATGAATATCCGGAATAATCGTTTTAATTTGCTGCATCATATTGCCATAGTAGTCCAAATCCCTTTTCGGGTGAACTCCGCCGACAATATGCACTTCCGAAACACCGGTATTTTTATAAGACTCTACAATCTTCAATATTTCATCAATACTGTATTCCCAAGCACCCTCCTCGCCTATTTTGCGGACATAAGAGCAAAATTTACAACTGTAAATGCAAATATTCGTAGGTTCTATATGAAAATTTTTATTAAAATAAGTTGTATCGCCGTGCTTCTGCTCTCTGATATAATTGGCTAATATGCCCAAAAAACCAAGTTCGGCTTTTTCATACAACAGCAAGGCATTTTCCTCGCTAATTCGCTCACCGGCAAGCACTTTTAAAGCCACGTCTTTTAAATCGACATCAAGTTGTTTGGCATTCAATAATGTTAACAGGCTTTGTTCCATCTTATAAAAAATTCAACAAATGCAATTATAAGCAAAAACCCTTGATATGAGGGTATCAAGGGCATAATTTTTTCCAAGCACAAAAATAAAGAAAACGACTTCCTATTTATGATGCATTTCACATGAAACAGATAATTTTTTCCGTCCTTTTCTACGTCTTGCATTTATAATGCTTCTTCCGCCGGCTGTTGCCATACGCTCTCTAAAACCATGTTTATTTCTTCTTTTTCTGTTTGATGGCTGAAACGTTCTTTTCATTGCTCTATAATTTTACTTTTTTATCCTTTTTTATTTTTCGGACTGCAAAGGTATTATTTTTTTATTTACAACAAAAAGATTTTTATTTTTTTAATTTATTGTTTAAAAACTTGACTTTTGCCATAATGCAGAGTCATAAAATCAATGATTGTTATACACCATTCCTTTATATGCTCCAACTCTTTTAGTTGTTTCGCTGTAATTTTCTTTGCCATTGAACATCTCGAAGCATATCTTCTCCTGTTAAACTATACCATTCGGAGAAACTTGAACCACCGCCGACTAAATGACCTCCCTGCACCAAAAAGCCCTCCCGCCAATGAAAGGTCGTATTCGGCAGCTCTTTGCCGTTATAAAGGTATTTGTTTGCCGGATTGGTATAGTACATTTTTGTGGATTATCGCTGCAAATTTAAGATTTTTTCGCTTCACCTCTAGCCATAAATGAAGATGATAGAATGAGACCTATTATGCGACCTTCATTAAAACTATCGTCGCAAATAATACAAAACTAATGAAAATATAAGTAAGAATTTTTAATGTTCCAAATCTTATTTTTTTCTTTTCCTCTTCAAAGGATGATATAATATTTTTATACTTTGATTTATTCATAATTAACAGATAGTTAATGAACAATGAGATAATAAAAATAGATAAAAATATTATAAAACTAATATCAGGGTTAGAGAAAATTAATTTGTTTAAAAACCCAACTATTGCGACAACATTAACTGACAATAAAATACTTACAATAATATAAGAAGCAATTGCCCCACCCTCTTTGCCGTAATTTATTAAAGCAATTTTATATGTGCTGTAAAATAGATATTTTATTCCGTTTAATATCATGATGTAATTATTTGTCTAAGCAATCAGAAAAAGTCCGAGTGCGGGGTCTAATTGCCGAAAACCGTAGTCGTAGTAGCCGGTGTTATCTTGCAGCTCTTTGCTCTTGTAGAGGTATTTGTTGGGCGGATTGCTGTTGTGCATTTTTGTGGATTATCTCTGCAAAGTTAAGATTTTTTTGCTTGCCGGCAGGGGGTTAAAAAACAAAAAAGCAAACAGGGCAAAAAGTCTTAACAGGCAATCTCTTGCAAAACATAAGCACTGATTGTTAATAAGTTTTTTGGTTGAACGATTTTTATAAGTAAAATAAACTATTTAAACTGAAACTAGTTGTTCCTTTAAACTGTTAATATTTATATTTAGAATGTATTCCTTTTTTAAACTCATCATATGTTTCTAATATTTTGAGACTATCAAAGGTATAATTTTCAGAATTTTTGTTATACCATATTTCAATTATAGCATATCTGCATTTTACGCCTCGAAGCTCCCAGTATTCACTTATTTGATGACTTGATTCTTTTCTATCTAGCCTTTCATATGTAAGAATCTCTCCAACATTTTTTTCTATATTCTGATTTTTTGCAACCTGAGCTTTAATTGCTTCACTTTTCTGAAAAGTATCAGTAAACAAATAAGTAAATCCAAAAATTAGAAGATAGATAACAATTATCATGATAAGGAAAAGTAATATCGCAACAAAGATATTAACTTCTTTATTTTTGTATATTTTAATTTTTTTCATAAGCAGTTTTCAGGAAAAAGTCTGAAACTTTTAATTATATTGCAATAAACATTAAAATAGTGCTTAGAATTATGTACAAAAAGACAAAAAAACCATTTCTTTTTCTTTGTCGCAGGCTTTCCGTTTTATAACTCTTCAACTTATGAATTATATAATCTTTGCGTATTCTGTGATACACATATAAAATTAATAAAACGAGTATTATTACTATGGGGTAAAAATAAAGTTTCTGAATGATTATATTTTCAGCATAAGGAGAATTAATCTTTGAATTTCCGAAAATCTTATAAGTTAAAAATATAAGTGCTAAGATGTTAAATGAAATAATTATTCCGATTGCTGAAAAAGCATACAGACGACCCTTCTTGGAACCTTTATAATCATAATAGTTCCGCAATCTGTAAAACATATAAATAAAAAAATTCATAAGAATATAATTCAAATAAGTTACTATTTATATTAACACAAAAATATTGTAAAGAAAATAAATGTTTTTAATTTGTTCTTTTTTCTTGAATAATAAAAAAATA
>PDWI01004135.1_pt1 | contig 19784 bp, 14 predicted proteins | sample 1430891 | NCBI WGS metagenome assembly PDWI01 (sample SAMN01162508, study PRJNA174530) | Oral metagenome, whole genome shotgun sequencing project. | biome: Marine environment; feature: Marine mammal; material: Swab sample of the gingival sulcus; isolation source: swab sample of gingival sulcus...
CTTTCGATGGTGAGACCGGGGCTGTAGGCGGGGTCGTGGTACCAGACATCGGGCCAGCGTTTTTTGAGCAGTGACATCTCGTCCCAGAAACGGCGCTTCTTCTCCGGGGTGTCTTCGGCACCTCTGGAGATCGATTCGTAGTGGTAGAGTCGTGCCGAAGAGGCGTACACATTACGCAGATTCTGCGCCTTCAGTTTGAGACAGAGATCAACATCGTTATAGCCGACGGCAAAGTCGGTCTCGTTGAGACCGCCGACCTCGTGATAGAGGTCACGGCGAACCGCAAGACAGGCGCCGGTAACCGCGCCGACCGCGTGGTGGAGTTGGTTGAGATAAAAGAATGTAACCTGCTTCTCCGGAACCCCCATAAAGATGTGGCCGGCACACCCGCGGATACCGAGGACGACGCCGGCGTGCTGCAGGGTGTGGTCGGGGTAGAGGAGACGGGCACCGACAGCACCGACACCGGGCTGGATCGCAAGCCCGGCCATTTCGGTGAGCCAGTCGGGTTCGATAACCTCGGTGTCGTTGTTGAGCAGCAGCAGGACCTCTCCCTGTGCCTGCGCCGCCGCCCGGTTGTTGAGGCGCGAGTAGTTGAAAGGGGCGTCGTCGCGGAGCAGGTGGATGTTCTCTTTTTTTTCGAGCTCGGCAAAGAGAGCGAGCGCTTCCGGGTCGTCCGAGCCGTTGTCGACCAGCAGGATCTCGTAGCGGGGGTAGTCGGTCTTGTCGACAATGCTGGTGATACAGGTGCGGACCAGCTCTGCGCCGTTGCGGGTCGGAATGATGATCGAAACCAGCGGACAGCTCTCTTTTTCCATCTCCGCAAAGCTGGCAAGGTGCATGCCGCCGGCAACCGGGTGAATTTCAACCTCACAGGGGATACTCCGGCGGCGGAGGGATTCGTTGAGGGCCTTTTCGGAGGCCCTGATGGCGTAAGGCTTTTCCTCATTGCCGCCGGCAGTGCTGCCGGGGATGATCCGCCAGTGGTAGAGTACCCGCGGGATGTGGACGATCGCGCTTTCCGGGATCTGTTCGGCGGTGCGGAGGGTGAGGTCGTAGTCCTGGGCGCCTTCATATCCGGGGCGGAAGCCGCCGATCCTGCGGAGAAGGTCGGTGCGATAGACCCCAAAGTGGCTGACCATGTTGTGGCCGAGCAGCAGCCAGGGGTCGTAGTCGCCTTTGAGGTAGGGGTCGAGGATGTTGCCTTCGGGGAGAATCTTGTCTTCATCGGAGAAGATCAACCCCGCATCCGGGTGCTTTTCGAGGGTGGCGGCGACATGGTAGAGGGCGTCTTCGGTGATCAGGTCATCGTGGTCGAGCAGGGCGGTGTACTCGCCGGTGACGAGCTCAAGAGCAGAGTTTGAGGCGCGGGAGATGTGGCCGTTTTCACTGCGGAAGACCACCTTGATCCGCGGGTCGATGTCGCGGTAGTGCTCAAGCAGGGCGCGCACTTCCGGGTCAGACGAGGCGTCATCGGCGATGCAGAATTCCCAGTTGTCATAGAGCTGGCCGCGCACCGACTCAATCGCCTCTCTGAGCAGCGCAGGCGGCGGGTTGTACACCGGCATGATCACCGAGAACAGCGGTCGGCGGCGCATGGCCGCGATGTGGCTGCGGATCGCAACCCGGTCAGCTTCGGCGGGCGCGAAGAAGGCCTCCCGCCATGCCTCGTAGAGGCCGATGGTGTTGTCGACCCCTTTGGCACAGGCGCTGTTGCCGGCGTGTCTGCCGACAACAAAGAAGTGGTGAAAGGGTTCAAGCCCGCTGTCGGCGACCTCCGGATAGCGGAGAAGATAGCGGAAGGTGTTGAAGTTGGGGCCGGGGTTGTGAAAAAACTTCTCCCCCCAGAGAACAAAGTGAAGGTACGGGTCGTAGTCCCACGTCTCATCGGTTCTGTAGGTATCGCGGTACCAGGCGGGGTCAAACCACTGGTTCGGAGAGACATCCTCGTCTTTATGTTCGAGATAATGGGCCAGCGCCGGCAGGTTTTCGGCGGCGGCATCGGGGTACTCGCTGACGTACCAGGCGGAGTCAAAGAGCTGGTTTGGCTCGGTCTTTTCCGAAAGAGCGTGTTCGATGTAGTGTTGCAGGGGGTGGGTCGGGTCATCCGCCGCAAGATATCTCTTTTGGTACCACACCGCGTCAAACCACGGATTCGGCTGAAGCAGGAGCGAGGCCGGATGGCTGAGAAAGTGGACGAAGGGGTGCCTGTCCTCTTGATCGACATTGTAGAATTCGGCGTACCACGGAAAATCAAAACAGGGGTTCGGGGTACACTCCTCTGTTCCTCCCTCGTTGACCCAGTGGTTGAGAGGAGAGAGGTCGGTACGCCCTGCGAGGTGGCGGCGGCGGTACCAGGAGGTCAGGAAGTACGGGTTGGGCTGGTTGCCTGCGGCTTCGCCCTCACGCAGGTAGTGAAGAAGAGGGTTGACCTTGGTGTCAGGGTATTCGGCACGGTACCACTCGGTGAAAAAGAGCGGGTTCGGGTTGAGGCCTGCGACCGCTCCGCGAAAGATGTAGTGCGCCGGCAGCTCATCGTCGGTGAGGGTGGTATCGCCAAGCTGACTGCGGTACCACGCGGTGTCGAAGAGCGGATATCTCTGCAGCAGCAGGCGTAGTTCGTCGAGCTCTGAGACAAGTCTTTTGTGGCGTATCGGAAGGGTTCCTGCAAGCTGTGAAAGCGGACGTCTGATACGGTTCGGAAGCCGTTTTCGCGGCCGGCGCCAGCTTACGGCGCCACAGGTGAGGTGGCTGGGTCTGCGGTCTATGGGTCTGAAATTCATCGGTCAGTTCAAGGTATAGATTTTCCACGAGCGGGGGCCGTCAACATACTCAAGTTTCAGGCGGTAGCGGCGGCGGAGCTCTTCCGGGTACAGGGTCCGGCTGATCGCGTATTTTACTCCGAGTCTGCGGGCGAGATCGGGGGTGAGGAAGACGTTTTTGATCACAAAGTGGCTGCCGTCCTGAAACATCTCGGCTGCGGTGAGCGAATCTTTCAGCACCAGATGGATATCGATGATCGCATACTGGTTGTACCACTCTTTGTACTTCTGTTCGGGATCGAGCAGGCGGAACATCTCCAGATCCGGGTACCAGTAGGTCCCTCCGACCCGTGCGGTTCCCTGGGCGGCGATGAGGTTGGCAAAGCGCGGATAGCCGTCGACGAGCCAGCGGCCCTTCTCTTTTGTGTTCAGCGCGATCACCTTTTTCAACATCTTCTTTTCGAACATCGAGTCGGTGCCCCGGGTAACCGGAGTGACAAAGAAGCTTGAGAAGATGGTGGCGCAGGTGAGGAGGAAGATCCCCCGCCGGGCCGCGCTGCCACCCTGAAACAGCAGCAGACCGACGAGACAGGTACAGAAGATGACCGCAGCAAGGAGCCCGGTTTTGCCCGGAAAGCCGGCGAAGAAGCTGACCAGCTCGTCGCTGGCAACAGCAGCGGTAAAGAGTACGCCAAAAAGAATCGCACTGACGATAAGGCTCTTGCGCGGTGACAGCAGCTTCTCGCCAGCCAGCTGCGGTGCCAGCAGCAGCAGGGAGAGGAGGAAGCCGAGACTGTACACCCAGGCGAGGCGCAGGGGGTAGGTATATTTGAGCAGTGCGAACTCGCGGAGGAGTTCGATCGCCGGCAGCCAGGCAACGACAAAGAGAGCACAGGAGGCGGCAAAGACGCTGTGAGCAAGACTCCAGCGGCGGTGGCGAAAGGTCGAGACCCCAAAGGCGATCGCGATAAACGGGAGGAAGGTGAAAAACTGGCCGGCTTCACACTCGTTCAGAAACGGGGGGTGGTGAAACTGGGTGAAAAAGTTCGCAAAGAGATAGAGTTCGGCACTGTTGGGAAGCGCCCCCCAGCCGCGCGCCTTTCCCGGGTAGGTGGTGTTGGTGATGACGTCAAGAGCGGGCCCTGCGGTGACGATGAAATCGGCGACAAAAAAGAGGTTGACGGCGACAAAAAGTATCGCCCAGCCGAGGTTCTCCCGGCGCAGGAGCTTTGCCGGAGCGGTCAGGTGCACGATGCAGGCGAGCAGCAGATAACCGAGTGGTACCTGAATGGCCGGGTAGAGGGTAAAGATATAGCCGGTCGAGCAGAAGCAGAGCCCGGCGACAGTGAGCAGCTTCTGCCGGTGATTTGTCGCGTCAGCAAACTTCTGCCAGAAGACAACAAAGAGAAGGCCACAGGCAAAAGCCTCCATCCATGTCTGTGACAGCCACCACTGTACCGGCGGCGAGAAGAACAGCAGCAGGGCCGAGACCGCCGCCAGCCGCGGCCCGCCGCCGGCGAAGAGGAGGATGAATTCAAAGACCGCAAGCAGAAACAGAAAATTTTTGAAGTTCCAGTAGAAGGCGAAGGCGTACTCTTTGTCGAGAAAAAGAAAGCCGAGCAGGGGCGGACGGGTGAGAATGAGGATGTCGTGTACCGGGGTGAAGGCGGAGACCACCATGTCGTAGTCGCCAAAGCCGAGATTCGAATTGAAACGCGGCAGTTTTTTTTCGCCCATGACCTGGGCAAAGTAGAGGGGCTTTTCGTGCGACCACTCATCACTGCGGATTTCACGGGAGTGGCCGAGGATCGTGCTCCGCTGGTAGTCCTCGGTCTCGGTATGACGGGCGAGATAGTTCTCGAACTCTCCGAGCGAAGAGCCGGTGAATTTGCCTGCCACCATCAGACAGAAGAAGAGGAGCAGAAAGAGGTGGCGGTATCTGAGCAGAAGCTCTTTGCGCACGCTGAAACAGAGCGCTGTCGCGCTGAAGACGATCCAGAAAAAGTAGAGGCGCGAGGTGATATGCTCTCCTGCCGGACCGAGCCAGCCGGTGAGGTAGTGAAGGTCGAGGCCGCGCGCGATTGCGCGGAGGAGATCGAGACCGGCATACTCAAGAAAGAGCGCTGCCGGAATCGGCAGCAGCAGGAGAAAAAGGCGTTTGTCGAGCTTATAAAACATGGTTTGCTGCTGTTGAGAAAAAAGGGGTGGAAGAGTCGGAACCCTACAGTATTCGTTGGCTGTTGACAATGAAATGACGCAAAAAAAGACTTCTTTTTTTCTCTCTCAGGCGGGGGCAAAATTGTCATCGACAAGGCTTCGTGGTATTTTGGCGGCAGGCAGCAGAGAGTGGTGAACAGCAGGATCCTGCAGCCAGGGGACATTTTTTTCGTGCTGCGGCCAGACAGATTTGCGTCCCTCCGGGGAGTCAACAACAGGAAGCAGAGAGATGATAACGATAGAAGAGGGAAGGTACCGCTCTCCGGAGCTGCGCTGCGGGGCGATGGCGAAGATCGCCCCGTCGCTTGTCTTTTATATGAACTTTCTCCGGGTTGTACTCCGTTCCGGCTTTGTCGCCTGGCGCGGACACTACGATGACCGCTGCTGGGAGGCGGGGAGCGCGGAGATCCTCTCCCTGCTTGAGTCTGTCGGGGTTCGTGTCGAGGCGGAGGGGTTTTCCCATCTTCAGCAGCTTCAGGGGCCGGTGGTCTTTATCGGCAACCACATGAGCATGATGGAGACGCTGCTGCTGCCGGCGATGATCCGCCCGTTTACGCCGGTGACCTTTGTTATCAAGGAGGAGCTGCTCCGCTATCCGGTCTTTAAATACGTCATGGCCTCGCGCAATCCGGTTGCGGTGACCCGCACCAATCCGCGTCAGGATTTGAAGACGGTGCTCACAGAGGGGGGGGCACGTCTTGCCGACGGGATCTCTGTTATTGTCTTTCCGCAGACGACACGGGCGCGGGTCTTTGATCCGCGGCAGATGAGTTCAATCGGGGTGAAGCTGGCACAAAAGAGCGGGGTTCCGGTGGTTCCGATAGCGTTGAAGACCGACGCCTGGGAGAACGGCAGGCTGTTGAAGGATTTTGGCCGGATAAACAGCCGCAAAAAAACCCGCTTCGCCTTCGGAGAACCGTTGCCGGTCGAAGGGCGCGGCGGTGAAGATCAGCTGAGGATAAACCGCTTTATCGCTGAAAACCTGCGGCGCTGGGCTGATTGAAGGTCTGCCTGAGAACGTTACTCGTCGTCAATTTCCGGATCCTCGTCGTCGGTATCCTCGTCGTCGTCGACCTCGTCGTCGTCGACCTCCTCGCTCTCCTCCGCATCTGCAGGGACGGGCTCCTCTTCCTCCTGCTGTTGCTGACGAACCGCCTTCGGGATCTTTGATTCGGGGAGGACGAGGTCGGTTATCTTCGCGATCTCCGCCTTGAGATCGGGATCTTCGCGACAGACGGCACAGCCGGCGGCATGCTCCTCCATGAACGAGATCATCCGTGCGGGGGCCATTGTTTCATCTTTGACACTGAGGAACCAGGTTTTGGTGAGATTGAGGAGACGTTCGCACTGCATGGGCGTAATCAGAAAGAGGGGGAAGTATTCAGGGAACCTTCAATATATGGCTGCACAAACACGCATTATAATAAAAAGTTGTTTTTCAGGTCAACAGTTATTATTCTGACGGCTCTTTTCGGAGGTGGACAGGGCACTGGTGGCCCTCCCGGACTTCAAATCCGGTGTGGCGGGTTAACAGCCTGTCAGGTGGGTTCGATTCCCATGCACCTCCGCCATCTTTTGCCGTCACTGCCTCCGCGTGGGTTTTTGTGATGAAAACGATTCTGGTCATTCCCTGTTATAATGAGGCCGCGAGACTGAAGAAGGAGCTTTTTCGCGAGTGTGTCGGTGACGGGGTCGCCGACCTGCTGCTGGTCAACGATGGCAGTACCGATGCGACCGCTGAGATCGTTGCCGACCTTGTGCAGAGCGAAGCCGGTATCACCTCGCTCAATCTGCCGGTGAACAGTGGCAAAGCCGAGGCGGTGCGCCAGGGAGTGCTGAAGGCTCTGGAGAGCGGGTATGAGGCGGTTGGTTTCTGGGATGCCGATCTGGCTGCACCGCTTGCTGCGGTGCGGCGTTTTCAGCTCTTTCTGAAGGCCGAGGGACGGCAGATGGTCAGCGGGATCCGGGTGCAGCGGCTCGGAGCGGACATCGACCGTCGCTGGTATCGGCACTCTGCCGGACGGCTGATCGCTGCGTTTGTCTCGGTTCTCCTCGGTCTGCCGACATACGACACTCAGTGTGGAGCCAAACTCCTGCGCCGCGATTTTGCGGAAAAACTTTTCGCCGAACCGTTTGTCTCAACCTGGCTCTTTGATGTCGAGCTGCTGGCACGGGCGATCCACTTTTATGGCAGAAAGGCGGTTGGTGAGATGGTGTATGAACTGCCCCTTGAGCAGTGGCACGATGTCGGCGTTTCGAAGGTGAAACTCTCCTATATGTTCAAAATTCCCGGTGAGCTGCGAGCTATTCATCGCCGCTGGCTGCGCTGATTGGAGCACTGAACGCGCACGTCTCTTCTCAGGGGCTCCGGACGTCCTCCGGCAGCGCCCCGCCTCGGGGAGAACGCCCTGTCACTCGTTGTCCTCACCGCCAAAAAAGAGTTCGGTCACCTCCGGTTTCGGGGGGCGGGTCAGCAAGGTGCCGATAACAAAGGTGGTGATGACGATGAGCATTGCCGGGACGATGGTGTGGGTGCCGAGCAGTTTCCAGCCGCTGCTCTGGATGAACAGGTAGCCGCCGATCCCGCAGATGGTCGACAGGATGACCCCGCCGGCACTGGCGCGCTGCCAGTAGAGGCCGAAGAGGATCGGCGCAAAAAACGAACACTCAAGGCCGCCGAGGGCGAACAGGTTGATCCAGACGATCAGATCCGGCGGGGTGATCGCAAAAACAATGACGACGCCGCCGAGGAGTGTGGTGGTGATCCTTGAGGCTGCCGGCAGTCTGCGCTGCAGCTGCGGATCGCGCCGGCGTTCGGCGGAGACGAAGCAGTTGAGATAGATATCGTTGATGATCGCCGCTGATGCGAGAATCAGCAGTGACGACACGGTTGACATCACCGCGGCAAGCGGGGCGGCGATAAAGAGGCCGGCGACGACCGGGTGCATGTAGCGGGTGACAATTTCGGGGATCAGGTAGTCGGTTGATTTCAGCTCATCCATGTTGATTACCGCCGGTGCGAAAACCCCGGCGATGTGCATCACCAGCATCAGGAAGCCGACAACGATGGTTCCGTAGATGATCGCCGCATGCAGTGCCCTGGTGTCGGTAAAACCCATGCCGCGGACCGCGGTCTGCGGCAGACCGAGGACGCCGATCCCGACCAGCACCCAGAACGAGAGCAGCCAGTTTTTGGCAAGGGTGCCGCCGGCGGTAATATCGGCGTAGTTCGGGGTGACCTCGTGGAGGCGGACTGTCAGTTCGGTGAAGCCTCCGGCCTCGTAAACGATCGTTGCCAGCAGAATGATCGAGCCGGCGAGCATCACGATGCCCTGGATGGTATCGGTTGTGACCACCGCCTTGAAGCCGCCGATTGCGGTGTAGGCGATGACGACAAGACCGAAGAGCAGCAGGCCGATCTGGTAACTGAGGCCGGTGAGGGTCTCAAAAAGCACTGCGCCGCCGATAAACTGTGACATCATCTGGGCGAGAAAGAAGAGGACAAGGCAGGTCGAGGAGAGCAGGACCACGGTTTTTGAGCGATAGCGCGCATAGAGAAAGTCGGTGACGGTGACGGCGCCGGTTCTGCGGGCGATCAGGGCAAATTTCTTGCCGAGGATCCCGAGGATGATGAAGGCGGTCGGTACCTGGATCATCGCCAGATAGACCCAGGCGAGTCCCTTGTCGGCGGCAAGCCCCGGCCCGCCGATAAAACTGGAGGCGCTGGTAAAGGTGGCGATCAGGGTCATCGCCAGCACGAGGCCGCCCATTGAGCGCCCGCCGATATAGTAGTTGTTGATAAAGCCTTTGTCGGCAGCTGTCGCCTGTCGCTGACTGACCCACAGGCCGATGAGGAGGTTCAGGGCGAGGTAGCCGCCAAGAACGGTGATGAGGGTTACCTGAAAGCTCATTTCGTCTCCTCCGTGCCGAGGTCAATATCTTTGAAAAAGCGGCGCACAGTAAAGATGGTGGCAACGCAGAAGAGCAGGTAGCCGACGATACAGCTGAGCAAAAACCACAACGGCAGGCCGAAGAGGTAGGTGTAGGTCTCGGGGGTGCCGGTTTCGGCGATGCCGTATCCGGTGACGTACCACCAGACAAAAAAGGCGAGGTAGAGACCAAGAGAAAGAAGGGCCTCACGGCGGATTTGACGGTTTTTTTCGTTGTCGGTCTGCGGTTGCACTGGTTACTCCTCCTCATCTTCTGCTGTGAATTGCAGGGAGCCTGCCCGCTGTCTCTGGTCGACCCTGCTGACCGTGCTGTCACCGGTTCTCTTCGGAGCCATTACCATCGTGTTTTTGAGCCTGTTTCTGACCAGTTATGCCGACGAATCTGAAAAAACTTCTTGCCGGCGAGCTTGCCACCGACGAGCTGGCGCAGCTTGTCGGCAGTTTTGATGTCGTCGGCGATATCGCTGTTGTCCGCGTTCCCGAGGCGCTGCTCGCCCGCAGCAGCCGGATTGCCGAAGCGATCCTCTCGACCGACAGCCGTCTGAAAACGGTGGTGCGCCGTGTCGGGCCCTGTGCCGGTGAGTACCGGCTGCCGTCTCTGCAGGTGATCGGCGGTGAAGAGTCGTTTGAGACCGAGGTGGTCGAGTTCGGTCTGCGCTGTCGGCTCAACCTTCAAACCTGCTACTTCTCGGTGCGCAGTGGAGCCGAGCGCAAACGGGTGGCCGATCAGGTCGACTCTGCAGAGCGGGTACTGGTGCTCTTTTCCGGTATTGCCCCCTATCCGCTGATGATTGCAAAAGAGAGCGGGGCGCAGGTTGTCGGAGTCGAAAAAAATCCGCAGGCACACCGCTTTGCTGTTGACAATGTCCGGCGGAATCGGCTGCAGCGGCAGATTGAACTCCACTGTGCCGATGCGCTTGCGTTTGTTGCGGCAGGATCGGGCCGAAAGTTTGAGCGTATTGTCATGCCGCTGCCGACAGCAGGGACCTCTTTTCTGCCGGCGGCGCTGCGTCTGCTCGCCCCCGGCGGGATGCTGCACTTCTACACGATGGCGGCCACAACTGAGCTCGAAGCAGTCGGTGCACAGCTGCAGCAGCTGGTCAACGCTGCGGCGCTGGAGATCGAGACGATGACCCCGGTGAAGGCCGGGCATTGCGGTAACCGCCTGTTTCGCTGGTGTTTTGATCTCAACTGTACCGCTGCGCGTCGCTGACCCTCGTATCGAAAAAAATCAGCCGGAGCCGAGGTGTCCACATCCCGTCAGTGCTGATTTTCATCGATTGCCGTGGCGTGCAGGCGATCCGCCCGGCGAGCCGGTTTTTCCGGAAGTGACGTTTTGTCGTCAAAGTAGAGGCAGTGAATCAGATCCTGAAGTCCCTTCTCAAGAGTCAGAAGCTGCTGTTGTGAGAGTTTCTGCAGTCCCCGGCTCAACGTCTCCTGCGGAGGCGCGGGGGTTGCCGACAGCAGTTTCTTCCCCTCGTCGGTGGGAAAGAGGTGGACCGTTCGCTGGTCTGTTTTACTGCGATCGCGATAGACCAGGGCCTTGTCTTCGAGTTTGTCGAGCATGTTCGAGCAGGTTGACCGGTGGATCGCCAGTGTTGTCGCAAGTTCTGAGACTTTTATCCCCGGGGTTACGGCAATTTCCTGGAGCATCCACAGCTGGGCACTGCTGAGGCCACAGGTGCGTTCGACCATTCTCGACTGCGCCTGAATCGTTCTGGTAATCATGCGCAGATGTCTGATAACCGCCTGTTCCCGCACATCTCTGCTTTTCATCTGGACCAAACGACCTCATCGGAAAAAGAGATATCCAGAGGAGTCCTCTTACGACGGACTCCTGCTGTCCACCCTGACGTGAGCGCAGCGATCACTGCGCCGCTTTTTTCGCCTCTTCGAGCCAGCCGTCCCAGGTCGTCCGGTTTTTCGCAATCCATTCGTCGGCGTGGCGGGCGATATCTTTTTCACTTTTCTCGCCTGCATTCATGCGGTTGTTCTGCTCGTTGATATCCTGGAGATCGATGGTGAAAAGCTCAAAGAATCTGGCCGCGGCCGGGTTCTTTTCGGCAAATTTTTTGTTGGCGACGATGCGGATATCGGTAACGACAAAACCGAGTTTGATCGGATCACTTACCGCTCCGTCAACACCGGTGGCAGTCATTCTGTCCTCGGCAGCCTTTTGCGCTTCCGTGGGGTTGATCTCCGGAACGTTGATCCAGACCACATCTCTGCCCGGCTTGAGTTTAAATATAGTCCAGTTTGGCGCCCAGGTGTAGAAAAATATCGGTTCGCCGTTCTGGTGGGCGGCAAGAGTCGCCGCCATTCCCGCCTCATAGGAGGCCTTTCCGGGTTTGATATGCTCGTTGAGTTTATAGACATCAAGATGGTGGGTAATAATGTCATGGCACCCCCAGCCCGGAGGGCAGCTGGTCAGGTCGGCCCTGCCGTCACCGTTCCGATCAAACGCCTTTTTGACCTCCTCTCTTTTAAAGTCATCAAGAGAGGTGATGCCAAACTTCTCCGCCTCTTTTTTCGAGACAAGGTAGCCCTGCAGGCCGCCGGCCTTGACCGCGTATCCAATCCGCACCGCTTTGTCGTCGAAATTCTGCGGCAGCTGGGCATTGTGCATCGGGAACCAGCCGTTGACCCAGTAGTCGACATCACCGAGGGTGACGGCCTTGTAAAAGATGGGGTTCGCCAGATTCTTCGGTTTTTTCACCGTGTAGCCAAGCTCCTCAAGGCCGCGGCGAACAATGGCCTCATGGAAAAAACCGGTATTCCAGGTTGCCCGTGCCGGCTGCAGCGTGATCCCTTTGCCCGGGAGCGCTTCTGCGGCCAGCGAAGGTGTGGCCGGCAGCAGGGTTACGGTGGTGACAACTGTCAGATAGAGCAGTTTTTTCAGCATGTTCGGGTCCTCCTGTTGTTTTTTTACGGTAAGAACAGCGCCCTGTTCTCTTTTTTTCCGGGCACGGGGTCTCCCCGAAAGGAGAAGACACTCTTTTGCAGGCGTGGCGAACCACTCTCTTCTGTACTCACCACAGAAAAGGGAACCGGCCGCTCCGGGGAGCGGCCCTGATTGCCACAGCTCTTTTCTCAGGGCTCCTGACCGCTGCCGATCGACTGGGTTATCCGGTCGAGAACAATTGCGAGCAGAACAATGCAGATGCCGCCGGTGGTCGCAAGGCCGATATCAAGGGTGTTCAGTCCCTGGACAACCGGTTCGCCGAGTCCGCCCGCACCGATAAGAGCGGCGATCACCACCATCGACAGCGCCATCATGATGGTCTGGTTGAGTCCGGTCATGATGGTCGGCAGCGCCAGTGGAATCTGCACCTTCAGGAGTACCTGCCTCTCGGTTGCGCCGAAGGCGTGCGCCGCTTCGACCAGCTCGGGGTGTACCTGACGGATACCGAGTGCCGTCAGTCTGATGATCGGCGGCAGTGAAAAGACGATGGTTGCAAGCACACCGGCAACATTGCCGATCGAAAAGAGCATGACGATCGGGACAAGGTAGACAAACGCCGGGGTGGTCTGCATGCCGTCGAGCAGCGGACGGAGGAGACGTTCGAAACGGCTGTTGCGGCCGGCCCAGATGCCGAGGGGGATGCCGACGAGAACACAGAAGAGAACCGAGCAGAAGACCATTGCAAGTGTCGTCATCGTCTGCTGCCAGAAACCGAGGAAAAAGATGAATATCAGGGTCACAAGGCTGTAGAGTGCCAGCCTCACTCCGGAGACCAGCCACGCAACAGCGGCGAACAGCAGGATGAGAATAATTGGAGGGATAAAGAGCAGTCCTGACTCCAGTATTGAAAGGGTCCACTCCACCGGCCATTTTATCGCCTGGAAGAACCAGCGATAGTTTTCAACGAACCACTCGACAAACTCGTTGATCCAGCCGTCAAGCGGAATAATTTTTTCATCAAATTCGAGCATTTTTTCCTCAGTTGTTGTTGTGCTGCCTGCAGAGTTAAAAAGTTACAGCACCTCTTCCCCGTCTTCGGCACGGTGGAGGGTGTGGAGGAAACGGTTTTTCGAGACCGTCCCCTTGAAGACGCACTCCTCATCAATGACCGGCACCGGCCAGCTGTGTGAGGCGACCTGGGGCAGGATGTCCTGCAGGCTCTCGGTCTCCTGTACCGCCAGTGCCTCTTTGATAAATGCCTCTTTGATACTGGCGTTACTTCCCTTTCTGGCCAGCAGGGTGCGCAGCGAGTCGGTTGAGACCATGCCCCAGAAACGGTGTGACGAGTCGAGGACGTAGGCGTATTCGCGGTCTCTGGTGTTGAGCAGTTCGAGGGTCGCGCGCGGACTTCCGGCCGGGGTATGCCAGATCACCGTCGGCTGGTTGTCGCGGACGATATCGCCGGCGGAGATGATTCCGGTGGGATCAACCCCACGGAAAAAGGCGCGGACGTAGTCGTCTGCCGGACTCTGCAGAATCTCCTCGGGAGTGCCGACCTGGACCACACGGCCCCCCTCCATGATCGCGATGCGGTCGCCGATGCGCAGTGCTTCGTCGAGATCATGGGAGATGAAGACGATCGTGCGCTCGTGGCGATCCTGCAGCTTGAGCAGCTCATCCTGCATTTCGGTGCGGATGAGCGGGTCAAGGGCGGAAAAGGCCTCGTCCATCAGCAGAATCTCCGGGTTGACCGCGAGGCTGCGGGCGAGCCCGACCCGCTGCTGCATGCCGCCGCTCAACTCTGTCGGCCGGGCGTTTTCCCACCCCTCAAGGCCGACCTGGGCGAGGGCGTCGAGTGACTGCTGCACTCTCTTTTTTTTGTCAACTCCGGCGAGGGTAAGGCCAAAGGCGACATTGTCGAGGACGCTGAGATGGGGCATCAGAGCAAAGGATTGAAAGACCATGCTGGTGCTCTTTCTGCGAAAGGCAACGAGCTCCTGCCGGTTCATCCTGGAGACACTGCGGTCGTTGACCACAACATCGCCGCTGGTCGGCTCGATCAGCCGGTTTAACATCCTCACCAGAGTCGATTTGCCGGAACCCGAAAGGCCCATGACAACGAAAATCTCGCCTTTATCGACCTCAAAACTGGCATCCTGAACCCCAATGGTGAGCCCGGTCTCTTCATAGATCTCCTCTTTGCTCTTGCCTTTGTTGAGCAGGTCGAGCCCTTTTTGAGGAGAGGAACCGAATACTTTATAGAGATTGTGAACAGCAATTTGCGCCATAACAGAAACCTTGCTGGTGACGAAGTGATGGACCGCTGTGCTGAACGCACCGAGACCATCAGTGAAAATTGAGTGCGGAATAGGTTTGCGAGAAACTGTATTGCGCAATACTATATCGAACCGGGCGGTTCCTGTCAAGGTTGACCGGAAAGAGTGCGGGCTGGACGAAGGAGTTCGACCAGCCCGCAGGGAACACGAAGGTATCAGGGAAGTTAAAGAACGTATCAGTAGCGGTAGTGATCGGCTTTGTACGGTCCGGCGATGTTGACACCGATATAGTCCGCCTGCTCCTGACTGAGGATATCGAGCTCGACGCCGAGACGGCCGAGGTGGAGGCGGGCGACCTCTTCGTCAAGATGCTTCGGCAGCACCATCACCTTCGGCTGGTAGCTGTTTTTGGCCAGATCGAGCTGGGCGAGCACCTGGTTGGTGAAGCTGTTGCTCATCACAAAGCTGGCGTGGCCGGTGGCGCAGCCGAGGTTGACGAGTCGTCCTTCGGCAAGGACGATCAGTGACTTTCCGGACGGCAGTGTCCATTTATCGACCTGCGGTTTGACCTCGGTGCGGGTGGCGCCCGATTTTTCTTCGAGCCAGCTCATCTCGATCTCGTTGTCGAAGTGGCCGATATTGCAGATGATCGCCTCATCCTGCATCACCTCCATATGTTCGCCGCGGACAACGTGGTAGTTGCCGGTGCAGGTGACAAAGAGATCACCCCGGGGAGCGGCCTGTGCCATCGTTGTCACCTCGTAGCCTTCCATCGCCGCCTGCAGCGCGCAGATCGGGTCGATCTCGGTGACGATGACCCGGGCACCGAAGCCGCGCATCGACTGGGCGCAGCCCTTGCCGACATCGCCATATCCGATGACGACGACAACCTTGCCGGCAAGCATGATGTCGGTGGCGCGTTTGATCCCGTCGGCGAGTGATTCGCGGCAGCCGTAGAGGTTGTCGAACTTCGATTTGGTCACCGAGTCGTTGACGTTATAGGCCGGAAAGAGCAGTTCACCGTCGCGGGCCATCTGGTAGAGGCGATGAACGCCGGTGGTCGTCTCTTCGGAGACACCACGGATCTTTGCAGCGATCTTCTGCCACTTGTCGGGGGTGTTTTTCACCGACTCTCTGAGACGGTCAAGAACGCACTGGAACTCTCTGCTGTCACAAGGCTGGTCAAGGATCGACGGATCCTTCTCCGCCTTCACCCCCTGGTGGACGAACAGGGTCGCGTCGCCGCCGTCATCGACGATCAGATCGGGACCCGAACCGTCCGGCCAGGTCAGCGCCTGCTCGGTGCACCACCAGTACTCCTCAAGACTTTCGCCCTTCCACGCAAAGACTTTGGCGCAGCCCTTTTTGACGATCGCCGCAGCCGCATGGTCCTGGGTCGAGAAGATGTTGCACGACGCCCAGCGGATGTCGGCACCGAGCTTGTAGAGGCACTGGATCAGCATTGCGGTCTGGATGGTCATGTGGAGGCTGCCGGTCACCTTCAGACCGTTGAGCGGTTTTTCGCTCTGGTAGCGTTCAATAAGTGCCATCAGACCGGGGACTTCCCGTTCTGAAAGCTGCATCTCCCTCAGGCCCCATTCGGCAAGGCTCATATCGGCAACTCTGTATTCCAGTTTCGGATCAATCTGAAGCATGATGTTCTCCCTCTGTTTTCAATATTGTGATGAACCGGGTTCTGTCCCGGTCGATTCCCTCATCGGGTGGTACCGAAACGGGCGCAAATCAGGCAATGAGCGGTCTTGCTGTTTTTCCGGCTGTCCACAGAAAAATCTCAAGGCCCTCGTTGACCGCAAAGGTGCGCCTCTTTTCGATCGTAAACCCGGCGTCATCAAGGATGGCGCCGAGTGCCTCCGGCTCGAATCCAAGGCGGCGGTCGCCATAGACTGAGCGCATCTTTTCGTTGTTGTGGGCGCTGAAATCGGCGAGTATCAACCGGCCACTCCGGCCGAGGATACGCGCCGCTTCTTCGACCGCCTTTTCGGGGGCGGCAAGGTGGTGAAGCACCATCGAGATGATCGCGACATCGGCCTCACCGTCGCGCAGCGGAAGATGTTCGAGGGCGCCGATGCGCAGGCTTGCGGTCTCATCGAGGCGAGCCTTTGCCAGTGCCAGCATCTTCTCTGAGCTGTCGACGCCGATAACCCGCATGCAGCAGCCGGCCATCGCCGCGAGCAGTTCGCCGTTGCCACAGCCGAGATCGACTGCGCACGCAGTCCGGGGCGGCAGCTCGCTGAGCAGCTCGTCGTTGAGGGCAAAGCCGCCGAAGATCTCCCGCTGCAGCCGCCCCCAGTCCTCTGCGATGGTATCAAAAAAAGTGCGCACCTCTCTGTTGCGCTCGGCGAGGACCTCGCCGAGCCGTCTTCTGTCGGCGGTAAACTCCTCGCCGCAGAAGAGAAAGGAGATGGCGCTGAGGTAACGGGCGGCGTTCTCCTCTTTGCCTGCGCGGTAGAAGTTCCACAGCCCGTCACGCCGCGACGACACAAGACCGCTGTCGTGGAGCACCTTCAGATGGCGTGAGATCCGCGGCTGGGAGAGGGCGAGGACCTGGACCACCTCGCCGACGCTCAGCTCCTCTTCTCGAAGAAGGGCGAGGAGACGGGCCCGGGTCGGATCGGCGAGCGCCTTGCTGAAGGTGGTGAGCTGCATAAATAAATACCCATATAAGTATATTGTTATATAGATGTGCGGCCATGGTACCCGGTCGCGGTCGTGGTGTCAAGGTCTTTGTTTTTCGGTCGGTTCCGGCGCTGCTGCCGGCGAATCGCTGCTTGACCGGTCCACGGCGAGGTGGTAAATTATCGGCAATTTTCAGATGCCCGCACGGGCGAAGAGGGAATCCGGTGCAATTCCGGAACGGGCCCGCCGCTGTAACCGGGGACGAATCCTGCACAATGTCACTGACAGGCCGGTTTTGTCGGGAAGACGCAGGCTGTAGAGTGATCCGGAAGTCAGAAGACCTGTCTGAAATCTGTTGGTATGGCCGGCGTGGACAACCGGACCGTACACCTGTTTGGGGTCAATACTGGGACTCCCCGAATCTTTTTATCCTCTGGAAAGGTTCGGGGAGTTTCTCTTTTCGGACCTCGGAACACAAGGAGACTGTCATGAAAAAGCTGTCTGTCTCAGCGATCGTTTTGCTCTGTGGGGTGGCTCCTCTTCAGGCTGCCGAAGAGGAGTCGGTTGTTCAGGAAGAGATGGTGGTTACCGCCACCCGCAGTGACGAAGGTCTGACCACGGTTCCGGCGAAGATGGAGCTGATCAGCCGCGAAGAGATCGATCTGACCTCGGGGGAGACGATCACCGAGCAGTTGAAAAAGTCGAGCTCGATCAGCGTCATCGAATATCCCGGCGCGCTTGCAGGGATCGGTATCCGTGGTTTTCGCCCGGAGTTCTCGGGGATCACCAAACACAGTCTTGTTCTTGTCAATGGCCGTCCGGCCGGGGCCACCAATCTGGCGACCCTTCTTACCGACAATGTTGAGCGTATCGAAGTGCTCAAGGGTCCGGCTTCTTCACTCTACGGTGCCGAGGCGATGGGCGGGGTTGTCAATATTATTACCCGCAAATCAACCGCTGCGATCACAGGCGATGTCGAACTCGGCTACGGCTCGTTCAACACCAATATTGAGCGGGGGAAGGTCGGCGGCAGTTTTGCTGAACGCTTTGACTTCGATCTCTCGGTCAATCGCTACGACCAGGTTGACAATATCGAGGTCGGCGACAACGGTGGTGAGCGGGCCCATACCAGTTACGAAACCCGAAGCGGCGGTTTCCGGCTCGGTGCCGAGTTTGCCGGCGGCTGGCGTGCCGATCTGAGCACGAATCTCTACCAGGGACGCGATATCGAGACCCCCGGTGATGTCGCTTACGGATATCTTGACAGTGGCCGTAAAGATCTCGACAACTACGGCGTCGACCTGCAGCTTGGCGGAGAGGCGGGGAGCAGTAACCGGATGGAGTTCACCGCTTATATGACCGGTGAAGAGAGCGACTACTTTGACTACATCTTCTCTGCCGACGGCAAAAAGGTCTCCGAGAGCCGCAGTTACGACTCAGAAACGAGCTGGTATGGTCTGCAGGCAAAAGATATCTACGATGCCGGCATCGTGAAGATTATTGGCGGAGTTGATTATCAGTATATCGAAAAGGAGTCGAGCAGCTATCTCCCCGGCGGCGGTCGCAAAGCGCCGTTCTCTCCTGATGAGGGGCGGACCAACGCCGCCGGCTATCTGGAGACGGTCTGGAAGTTTGTCGACGACCGGCTGTCGGTAACCGCCGGCGGGCGGTACGACTACTTCGAGGTGGAGACCCTCGCCACCCCGTATAAAACCGATTTTACCCCGGGTTCGGAGACCTTCTCCTGGCTCAGCCCCCGTGCCGGAGTCAACTTTCTTTTTGACAGCGGAGTCCGGCTGCACACCACTGTCGGCCAGGCCTTTGTGCCGCCGAGTGCCTCTGAACTGGCCGGCTATTCGGAGCGCTTTGTCGACGGGGTGACGATGATCACAAAGGGCAACGGCGATCTTGACCCCGAAAACTCGACCACCTGGGACGGCGGGATCGGCTTTGTTGACCCGGAGTCGGGGCTCAGTCTTGACATCACCTACTTTTATACCGATGTCAACGACCGGATCTCACGATCGACAGAGGGGCTGGTGACCACCTATGTCAACAGTCTCGGGGCCGAGATTCAGGGGATCGAGACCGAACTTGCCTTCGATTTCGGCACCGCTTTTGATCTCGGGCGCAGCATCAAACTCTACGCCAACACCACCAATATCCTCAAGGCCGAAGAGGATCTCGATTTCGGCGGCACTCAGGATATCCACAACGTCGCCGATTATACGTATAACTACGGGGTGATGTACCGCGACAGGATGGTCGACGGCAACCTCCACTTTCGCACCGTCGGCGCAATGCGTGATACCGACTGGAATGCCGCCGGCTATCCCGAAATCGAATATCCCGACTTTACCGTTGCCGATCTTGTCGTCGGGGTCAACTTTATCGAGCACCACCGTGTCGCTGTGACCGTCGATAACATCTTCGATGAGAACTACTACGAGAAAAAGGGGTACCCGAAGCCGGGACGCGGCTTCTATCTGAACTATACGTTTTCTTTCTGAGTGCGTGGTTGCAGGAGGAGAGGACGATCGCCGCAACCGCTCTCTGCCCGCCGGAAAGGCGAAAACTACGGGTATGATGAACTCTTTTTTCCGGCGGCCAAAACTCTCCGCCTCCGTCTCTTCGCCGCCTGCCGGGCGGAGAAGAGACGGGGGCTGCTGTGCTGAGATGCCATGTCCCTGACCCCCTTTTCTCCTCTTTCCGGGCTGATCGTCCTCTTTTTTACGGTCGCTCTGCTCTGTGCGCGGGCGAAGACGGTGCTGTTTTCTGCGGCTGTTGCCGGAACACTCTGTGCCTTTCTTCTCTGCGCTTACCGCTATCTGCAGGCGTGGCCGCTGATGCCGATGCACTGGACGTCTGGCGGGCTGCTGTTTCCCCTCGCGCTGCTTGCGCTGCCGCAGGTGAAGGCCGGGGGCGGCAGGGTGCTGCTGGTGCTGCTTGTTCTGATTGCCGCTGCCAACCTCTTCTTTCCCCGCGATTACTACCTGCCGTTTCTCCGCTCTTACTCGCTGTGGGCACACGCCTTTCTGCT
>PDWI01004293.1_pt1 | contig 19782 bp, 17 predicted proteins | sample 1430891 | NCBI WGS metagenome assembly PDWI01 (sample SAMN01162508, study PRJNA174530) | Oral metagenome, whole genome shotgun sequencing project. | biome: Marine environment; feature: Marine mammal; material: Swab sample of the gingival sulcus; isolation source: swab sample of gingival sulcus...
CATTGGTAGTGGAAATGATATGGATATTTACCAGCAAATGACTGATTGTTTTGCTGATAATATTACAATGGAATGGAAAGGGCAACTTTCTAATAAAGATGTGCTTGAATACTATCAAAAAACTCACATAGACCTCTTTTTGAATGTGAGTGCAAGTGAGGGAATTCCTGTTTCAATAATGGAAGCGATGTCGTTTGGAATACCTGCAATGGCAACCGATGTGGGTGGTGTTTCGGAAATTGTGAATAGTGAGAATGGTATTTTATTAGATAAAAACATTTCATCAAAAGAGTTAAGAGAAAAGATAAGGGAGTTTGCCACAAAACCAATGCAAAATTTACGTGAAAATGCAAGAGCATTTTGGAAAGAAAATTACAACGCTGAGAAAAATTACAATGACTTTGTTCAACTGTTAAAAAAAGGGTTAAGCTTATGATAATTGTTGCTTTGTTTGGAGGATTAGGAAACCAACTTTTTCAATATGCTTGTGGCACAGCAGTTGCCGAAAGGTTGGGTGTTGAATTACAATTAGATACTCGGATTTTAACAGAGCAAAAGCAGGACATAAATGCAACTTTACGAGATTTTGAATTGTCTGTTTTTAACATTAAGGCTTCTTTGGCTGATAAAAAAGAGTTGGAAAAGTACGTGCCTAATCTTTACAATACGCCCAAATGGTTTCATCAACTCTACCGTATCAAACGTCTTCGGATATTTTCAGACAGAGAAGTTCTTTAAGGATATTTCGGCTAAAATACGAGAAGATTTTCAGTTAAATCCTCAAATAATTGTGAATGATGAAAATCGTTTGTTAATGCAGAAAATGAGTGCAGAAAATAGCGTTGCTATTCACGTTCGGCGTGGCGATTATAAGAACAGTCGTTTTACGCTGCTTGATATTGAAACTTACTATTTGAAAGCGATTGAAAAGATAAAAGAGCAAGTCAAAAATCCAAAGTTTTACATTTTTAGCAACGATATTGATTTTGTAAAAACTCACTTTTCAAAAATGGATATTGATAGTGAGATTGTGGATATAAACTCTGGGCAACAATCGTTTATGGATATGGTACTGATGAGTAACTGCAAACATAACATTATTGCTAATAGTTCATTTAGTTGGTGGTCGGCGTGGCTGAACGAAAACCCAGATAAAATCGTCATTGCACCGAAAAAATGGTATTCCCAAAATATCCCTATGAACGATATGATACCTAATGGGTGGGTGCTTGTATGATGTGTTTTGAAATAGATTGATAGAGTTCATTTTATTGGTTCTATATTTAAGGAAGTTCCCAAAATGAACAATTAATAATTAAAAAGTTATTTTAATTAAATGAAAAAAACTATCTTTGTAATTTCAATGAAAAAACTATCTTTTGATTGTTAATAAAGAATGTTAAAACAGGAACTACAACAAAAATTACAACAACGACTTTCACCATCTCAAATTCAGGTAATTAAAATACTTGAAATTCCAACACTTGAATTGGAAGAACGAATTCGTCAAGAGATAGAAGAAAACCCAGCATTAGAAGAAGGTTGTGAAAGAGAAGAACTATTTGTAGAAAATGAAGTTTCATTGGAAGAACCTAATAATGAATACGAATCGGAAGAAGAATTTGACCTTAAAGATTATTTAAATGATGAAGATGATATTCCAGATTATAAATTGAAGTACAATAATCACTCGCAAGATGAGAAACACGAAACGATTCCTTTTGCCATAAATTCTACTTTTCGAGAGCATTTATTAGAGCAGGTTGGATTATTGGATATTACTCGTGAAGATAAAAAACTTATTTATTATATCATTGGAAATATTGATGAAGAAGGCTATTTAAGAAGAGAAGTAGAAGCAATTGTTGATGATTTGGTTTTTCAACTCAATGTAGAAACTACGGACGAAAAAATAGAAAAATTACTTAAAATCATTCAGCAATTTGAACCAGCAGGTGTTGGAGCTCAAAATTTACAAGAATGTCTTTTATTACAACTTGAAAGAAAAAAAGAGACGAAAGAGATTTTATTGGCACAAAAAATAGTTAAAAATTATTTTGAAGAATTTTCCAGAAAGCATTATACTACAATCATTAATTTAATGCAAATTGAAGAGGAAGAATTGAAATTGGCTTTAGAAGAAATACTGAAACTCAATCCACGTCCTGGAAGTGCTTGGGGAGGAACAAAATTAGAGGATACTTTAGCCACTATTATTCCTGATTTTATTGTAGAAAATGACAATGGAGAGCTCACAGTTTTATTAAATAACTCTAATGTACCTATCCTTAGGGTTAATCGTTCCTACAATAATATGCTTGAAGATTATTCTAACAACAAAAATAATCAAAGTCGAGAGATGAAAGATGCGATTACCTTTGTAAAGCAAAAAATAGATACAGCACGTTGGTTTATTGATGCTATCAAACAGAGACAACGTACACTGCTTGCTACAATGACTGCAATTGTTAATTTTCAAAGAGACTTTTTTCTTGAAGGAGATGAAACTTTTCTTAAACCAATGGTATTGAAAGATATAGCAGAAATAACAGGCTACGATGTTTCAACCATTTCGAGAGTAAGTAACAGCAAATATGTTCAAACAACTTTTGGCGTTTTTAAGATAAAATACTTTTTTTCCGAATCTTTAACAACCAATTCGGGAGAAGAAATATCAACTCGTGAGATAAAAAAAATAATGCAAGAATGTATTGCACAAGAAGACAAACAACGACCGATGAATGATGAAAAATTGGTGAAAAAATTGAGTGAAAAAGGGTATAAAATTGCTCGGCGGACAGTTGCTAAATACCGAGAACAATTGAATATTCCTGTTGCACGATTAAGAAAAGTAATATAAAAAACAAAAAGTAATAAAATGAAAATATTCTTAACAATAATAACCTATATTTTTCATCCAATGCTAATGCCTTTTTATAGTATTGTATTGTTATTAAATTTTGATGTTTTTAAATACAGTTCCGCCAATTATTATTCAGCAACGATACTTAGTACACTACTTTTTACGTTGATTTTGCCAATGATTCCTATTTTTGGGTTGAAACAAAAAGGAATCATTAAAAGTTATCTTATTCCTAATAAAAAAGAGAGGACAATTCCTTATACCTTTGCAATTATTACTTATGCTCTTTGGCTTGTATTTCTTTATGAAAACCTTAATTTTCCTATTGAATTTGTACTTGTTGCAAGTGGTTCTGTTTTATCTGTTGTAGGAATTACACTGATTAACCTAAAATGGAAAATAAGTGCTCATTCGGCGGGAGTAGGGGGGCTTTTGGGTTGGATTTTATCTATATCTTATATTTGTTCAATCAATCCTATTGAAATAATTAGCGGTGCAATACTTGTTTCGGGTTTAGTGGCTATTTCTCGTATTTATCTCAAAGCCCATACACCGTTGCAGGTCGTATTTGGATTTCTTTTGGGGATTATATGTTGTACCACTCCTGTCTATTTCTTTGAAATATTTAACGATTGGTTGCAAACTCAAATATTATTTCACTAATAAAAAAAAATAGAAACAAAAATATTAAATCAATAAATTTTATACACAATGAAAATTCATAATTTATCAGAACAAAATTCAATTTTACATCACTATATCAAAGAGATGCGTTCTGTAACCATTCAAAAAGACTCAATGCGTTTTAGACAAAATATGATTCGTCTTGGAGAAATTATGGCTTACGAAATAAGTAAAACGCTTGGTTATAATGAAGTAAAAGTAAAAACTCCTTTGGGGCATGCACCTGTAAAACAAATAGATACAAAAGTTGTTATCTCTACCATTTTACGTGCTGGATTACCTTTTCATCAAGGATTTACCAACTATTTTGATGCCGCAGAAAATGCGTTTGTTTCGGCATATCGCAAATACAAAGATGCACTTAAATTTGATATTAATATTGAATACATTGCATCACCAAAATTAGACGGTAAAACATTGATTATTACAGATCCAATGTTGGCAACAGGAGGTTCTATGGAATTGGCTTATGGTGCATTATTAACAAAAGGAAAACCTAAAAAAGTGATTTTGGCTTCTATCATTTCAAGCCAATCAGCCATTGATTACTTAAAAGCAACATTAGACGAAAGTGTTGATATTTGGGCAGCTGTTGTAGATCCAGAACTCAACGAACACTCTTATATTGTGCCCGGATTGGGAGATGCAGGAGACCTTGCTTTCGGTGAAAAAGTTTAATAAAGAACTTAATTAAGGCATTTTTTAGGAATAAAAAAGTTTAATTGAGTGCAAAAATATTTAATAAAAATTTCTTTATTTGTATTAAATATTTTACTTTTGCAAACAATTAAAAAAGAAACAATAAAAAGAAACAATAAAAAATTATGTCAAAGAAAAATAAAGAGCAACATTTAGAAGTTGAGCAATCGGTAGGTGAAGTATTAAGCAGTACCGAACAATTTATTGAAAAAAATCAAAAAAACATCCTTTGGGGAGTTGGAATTATTGTATTAATTGTTCTGGCAATATTGCTATTTCGTAATTATTATCAGAATCCTCGTGAGTTAAAAGCGAAAAATGAAATGTTTCAAGCCCAAAGTTTCTTTGCTGTTGATTCTTTTAAATTGGCACTAAAAGGAAATGTGGCTATAATGGGATTTGAACAAATAGCCAAAGATTATGGAATGACAAAAAGTGGAAATTTAGCCAATGCTTATGCTGGAATTTGTGAATATAAATTGGGAAATTACGATTCTGCTATTCAATATCTTTCTAAATATGATGCCCAAGACAGTTATTTTAAAACAACTGTAATTGGGCTTATAGGAGATTGTTATGCTGAATTGCAACAGACTAAAAAGGCACAAACTTATTACAAAAAAGCGATAAATGAAGAGAATATAATCAGTCCTATCTATTTGAAAAAATCGGGTATATTGTATGAAGTGAAAGGGAATAATGCAAAAGCATTGGAAAGATTTCAAACCATAAAAGATGATTATCCTCAAAGTAGCGAAGCATACGATATTGATAAATATATTGCACGTGTTCAAAAGTAATTCTTTGAATTCATTTAACTTTTTTGTGTTGAATTGAAAGTGTAAATTCATTGTTCATTGGCTTTGAAAAAATGAGTTCTTTATAAATGAAGAGATAAAATGGCAACTCAATATCAAAATTTATCCGATTACGACGTTAGCAAATTACCACCAAAACAGATTTTGCAAAAACAACGCTATGCTATTGCTGTTTCAGATTGGAATAGTGATATTACGTTTAATTTATTGAAAGGAGCATTCACTACACTTGTTGAGAATGGAGTATTGGAAGAAAATATTGATATTTTTCACGTTCCAGGAACTTTTGAATTGACTTTTATTGCTTCAAAATTGAATGATTTGAAAAAATACGATGCCATTATTGCACTTGGTTGTGTCGTTCAGGGAGAAACTCCTCATTTTGACTATGTTTGTTCAGGAGTAACACAGGGTTTAACCCAATTGAACTTACAATCAGATGCTTGTCCTGTTATTTTTGGTGTATTAACAACCGAAAATATGGAACAATCCATTGAACGTGCGGGTGGTAAATATGGTAACAAAGGAGTAGAATCAGCTATTACTGCTATAAAAATGGCAAATATTATTTTGTAGTTTAAAAAAATAGTACTATCTTTGCACTCGCAAGTAAGAAAAGAGATAGGTTGATAAAAGGGGGCAGTTACCAGAGTGGCCAAATGGGGCTGACTGTAACTCAGCTGGCTTACGCCTACGGTGGTTCGAATCCATCACTGCCCACTTTTTTATTTTTAAGTTAATCATTTTGCGGAAGTAGCTCAGTTGATAGAGCATTAGCCTTCCAAGCTGAGGGTCGCGGGTTTGAGTCCCGTCTTCCGCTCTTAAAAACAGAAATAGTATTTTTTACTATTTCTGTTTTTTTATATCAATTCATTTGATTTATTTAGAGGAATATTTTCTGGACGAATGTATCTTAAATAGTGGTTTTAATAATTCCTTAAAGAATAAAAGAATTATGAAGAATATTTTTGTAAATAAGGCATTTCTTTGTGGAATTGAGTAGTATTTAATAATGCAATATGCAGAAATTTTAGATAGTTTTTAAGGAATAAAAAGTTTAGATGAATTTTACTAAAAAACATAAGATAAATGATTAGTAATATCATAATTAATATTATAGTCCGTTTTTGATTTGATTTTAGGCTTAAAACTATGTTAATAATATTGTGTTGTTTGAAATATTTATTGTACATTTGCACTGTTTTAAAAAGAAATTAAATTTAATTATGAGAAAAATTTTATTTTTTACATCACTTATTGTCATTTTTATAAGTAGTTGTACTACACAAAAGAAATTATCCTATTTTAATAAAGTTGATAAACATACAGCAGATACTATTAATGAAAAAACAGAATTTAATCAACAAGCTATCATTTCAGTTGGTGATCGTTTGGGTATTTCTGTTTCGGCACAAAATCCCAAAGCAGTAGCTGCTTTCAATTTACCTTTTGTCTCTTATGCTTCTCCTAATTCAACACAGTTATATACCTCTCCAAGTTTGCAGACTTATATTGTTGATATAGACGGTAATATTGATTTTCCTGAATTGGGAAAATTAAAAGTAGCTGGAATGACACGTAAGGAATTGATTGATTTTTTAAATCAAAAAATCTCTCTTTTTGCTAAACATCCAATTGTTAATGTGCAGTTTTTTAATTTTTCGGTAACAGTACTTGGGGAAGTAAACAGACCAGGAAAATATCCTATTTTGAACGAAAGAACCACTATTCTTGATGCACTTGCATTAGCAGGAGATATAACTGTTTATGGTAAAAAACAAAATGTTTTGATAGCACGAGAAAAAAATGGAAAGTTAGAATTTAAAAGAATTAATTTTAATACACCAGAAATTTTTACTTCTGAATATTATTATGTAAAACAAAATGATGTTATATTAGTTGAGCCTAATGGTATTAAAGCTATTTCAGCCCTAAATTTACCACTTTTTATCTCTTCTTTAACAGCATTGACTTCGTTAACAACAACTATTATATATGTACTTTCTCAAACAAAATAATTATTAATTAATATTATGGAAAATTATACTGAAAGAATGTCGCAAGAAAAATCATATACTTCATCAGATGTTGCAGAGCATGATGCAATAGACTTACGTCAATTGATTATAAAATATAGTCAACATTGGTATTGGTTTGTTTTAGCAGTAATTATAAGCTTAATATTAGCAACCACGTATTTGAAATTTCAAGTTGATAAGTATGATGTGAAAACAACCATTTTACTTCAAAATTCAAACTCTTCAATTTTAAGTTCACAAGTGAGTAGCTTAGATGCTTTTGAAATGATGAGTGGAGTTGACAAAGAAGTGGAAGATGAAATTCAGATATTAAATTCTATAAAATTGATAGGACAAACTATTGATGAATTGGGAATTCAAATAGATTATTATAAAAAAGAGAAATTAAAATATATTGAACTTTACCAACATACTCCTTTTAGATTAAATTTATCACAACAGTTTTTAGATACTTTAAAATCTCAAATTGTCTTAAATATTCAAAAGAAAAAAAATAAGTATCATATTAACTTTAATGTAAAAAATCTTTATGATGAAGATTATGTGTTAAATAATATTGAAAATCCTTTTGTAACTCCTTTGGGTAAAATGAAAATACAAAGTGTTGGAGTAATAAAAAACAAAAGAAAATATAGAGTAGTTATACATTCAAAGAAAAACTTAATCAATCATTATACTGAAAAATTAAATGTAGCTACTGTAACTAAAAAAACAAATGTAATCCAACTTTCTATTGTAGAATCTAATATTGAAAAAGGAAGAAATATTTTAGATAAGATAGTAGAATTATATAATAAAGATGCCATTAATAATAAAAATATTTTGGCGATTAATACAGCTAATTTTATAAAAGATAGATTGGCGATTATTGGTGAGCAATTATCTAAGGCAGAGACAAATGTTGAAAATTATAAGCGTTCGGAAGATTTAACAGACCTTTCTTCGGAAGCTACAATTCTTTTGGAAAGAGTTAGTGAATATACTAAAAAAACAGCAGAATTAAAAACACAACTGAACTTTATTAACTCTTTAACCAAATATATAACACCGTCTTCTGAGAAAATACAACTTATCCCTGTCAATATTGTTACAGACCCAGCATTAGCTGCTTCAATAGAACAATACAATCAACTTGTATTGGAAGTGATGCAACTTAGGGTTACAGCAAGCAAAGAAAACCCATTGTTAATTCAAATGAATAACAAAATAGAAATATTGAAAAACAATGTTTCGGCAGGTATCAAAAATTCAATACAAAAAATTACCATTGCATTACAAGATTTAGAAAAAGAAGAGAAGTCGTACAAAAGAAAAATTAAAAATGTTCCAACACAAGAACGTCAATACATTAGTGTAAAACGACAACAAGAAATAAAACAAAATATTTATTTGTTTTTGCTTCAACGCCAAGAAGATATTTCTTTACAGTTAGCAAGTACAGAGCCAGTAGCCAGAACAATTGATAGAGCTTATGCCGAACTAAATCCAGTTGCTCCTAAAAGAAATCTTATTTATTTAATAGCATTGGTATTCGGATTGCTAATTCCATTGATGGTTATCTATCTTTTAGATTTATTTCAAAATAAAATAGAGACCAAAGAAGAATTTAGAAGATTGGTTAAAGCACCATTTTTAGGCTCAATATGTATCAGTAGAGAAGGGCAGAGAGTGGTTGTTAGAGAAAAAGTTTCAACGCCTATTATTGAAATGTTCAATCTTATACGAACCAATCTTCAATTTATGGTAGGAAAAATAAAATCACCTGTTATTTTGATTACTTCCACTATTAGTGGAGAGGGTAAATCATTTACTTCTATCAATTTAGCAATGTCGTTAGCATTAACACACAAAAAAGTTGCTTTATTAGGATTGGATATTAGACGTCCTAAATTGAATGAATATTTAGAAGTCGGTGAGAATACAGGAATTACTTTATATTTGTCAAACAATATTAATTCGGTAGATAAGCTCATTGTACCATCAACGCATCATTCTAATTTAGATCTTGTGCCATCAGGTCCTGTGCCTCCTAATCCATCAGAATTATTAATGAGTGATAGATTAGAAAAACTGATTAACGAATTAAAACAAAGATACGATTATATTATTGTGGATACTGCACCTGTTGGAGTGGTTACCGATACCTATTTGTTGAATAGAATTGCTGATTTGTCTATATTTGTTTCTCGTAAAGGATTTACTCCAAAAGAAGCAATGAGATTGGTTAATGAAATATCAGAAACGCAAAAACTGAAAAATATTTCTACTATCTTAAATGGTACAAATGAAAGTACTGAATATGGTTACACATATGGTTATAGAAAAAAATCATCAGAAGACTTTATGTTCAAAGAAACATTTAATGATAAGTTAAGTCGTATTTATAGAAAATTAAGAAATAAAGAGTAACTATTACAGAAATTTATCAATATAACACCTTGCATTAAATGATATGTAAGGTGTTTTTTGTAAACAATACATTTATAATCTGTTATGGCAGGAATTTATATCCATATTCCTTTTTGTAAATCCAAATGTTCTTATTGTAATTTTTATTCAAAAACCAATAAGCAAGCTATCAATCAATTTGTTCCATCTCTTTTAACAGAAATGGAACAGAGAAAAAACTATTTAAATAACGCAACAATAAATACAATTTATTTTGGTGGTGGAACTCCTACGTTACTTTCGGCAATACAATATAAAAGTATCTTCAAAAAAATAAAAGAGCTGTTTATTGTTGAGGCTAATGCAGAAATAACCATAGAAGCCAATCCTGATGATTTGAATGCAACTTTCTTATCAGAACTTTATCAATTGGGAATAAACCGATTAAGTATTGGAGTACAAAGTTTTAACGATAATGATTTAATGGGTATTAATCGACGACACAATGCAGAAAAAGCGTTAAAATCAATCACGAATGCCCAAGAAGCAGGATTTGATAATATCAGTATTGATTTAATGTATGGATTACCCAATCAAACAATAGAAGGTTGGATAAAAAATCTACAAATAGCCACTCAATTACCTATTCAACACCTTTCTATCTACGGATTGAGTTATGAAATAGGAACTCCGTTTTGGAATAAATTACAACAAGGAAAAATTGTTTCAATTTCCGATGAAATAATGAACCAAATGTATAAAACAGCAATTGAAGAGTGTCAAAAGAATGATTTTTTTCAATATGAAATATCTAATTTTGCCAAAAAAGGCTTTCATTCTAAGCATAATTCTGCTTATTGGAACACAACGCCTTATCTTGGTTTAGGACCTTCGGCACACTCTTTTAATGGTCATTCAAGGCAATGGAATATCGCCTCATTAACTCAATATCAAGATGCTTTACAAAATAATCAACCTTATTTTGAAAAAGAAATATTAACAGAAAAAGATAAAATGAATGAATTTATAATGCTTTCATTAAGAAAAAATGAAGGTATTGATTTAAAGCAAGTTGAAAATCTGTTTGGATTAACCATTAAAGAATACATTGAAAAGTCTTCTAAAAAGCATCTTAAAAATGGTTATTTATCCTTCTTCAATCATTCAATTGCTTTAACATTGGAAGGCATTTTTATATCCAATCAAATAATTGCTGATTTAATGTTAGATTAAAAAACAATGTTTCTCGCTTAGATTTACAACGAGAATATTGAGAATAATAAATAAATACCCCTCTTACCCACCCACCGACTACCTTTTTGAGGTATTTAATAGGGCTTATAGTGGTATTAAATACCCCCTTGATAGGTATTCAATACCCCTTGTACCCACCCACCGACTACCTTTTTGGGGTATTTAATAGGGCTTATAGTGGTATTAAATACCCCCTTAATAGGTATTCAATACCTCTCTTAACTACCCACCGACCACCTTTTTGAGGTATTTAATAGGGCTTATAGGGGTATTAAATACCCCCTTGGTAGGTATTCAATACCCCTTGTACCCACCCACCGACTACCTTTTTGAGGTATTTAATAGGGCTTATAGGGGTATTAAATACCCCCTTAATAGGTATTCAATCCCTCTCTTAACTACCCACCGACCACCTTTTTGAGGTATTTAATAGGGTTGATAGTGATATTAAATACCCCCTTGGTAGGTATTTAATACCTTACTGACCTACCTTAAAGCAAAAAAATCAAATTATTTTTTAATTAAAATAATCCAACTACATTTCCATTCTTATCAATATCTATTTTTTCGGCAGAGGGTTGAGTTGGTAGTCCAGGCATACGCATTATCGATCCTGCTATTGGTACAATAAAACCTGCTCCTGCTGCTATTTCTAAATCTCTGATATTTAGTGTGAAATTTTTGGGACGACCTTTTTTTAATGGCTTGTCGGATAACGATTTTTGCGTTTTAGCAATGCAAACAGCCATATTATCCAATCCATAATCAGCTAATTTATCCAGCTCCCTTTTTACTTTTAAGGTGTATTCTACTTTTGTTGCACCATACATTTTTTTTGCAATGGTTTCTATTTTTGTCTCATAAGGTTGATTAAAATCGTAGAGTGGCTTAAAATTGACAGATTGTTCACAAGCATCTATTACCTTTTTTGCCAAATCCAATGTGCCTTTTCCCCCTTTTTCCCAAGCCTTAGAAATAGCAATCGGAATATTTTTACTTTCACAATAATCATAAAGAGTTTTTATTTCAGCATCAGTATCAGTAGGAAATTGATTAATAGCAACAATAGGTGTAAAACCAAATGTTTGCATATTTTCTATGTGTTTATCCAAATTCTCAAATCCTAATTTTAAGGCTTCCACATTTTCTTTGTTCAGTTCTGTTAGTTTTACTCCTCCGTGATATTTTAATGCACGAATTGTAGCTACAATAACTACCGCATTGGGCTGTAAATCTGCCATTTGCATTTTTATATCTAAAAATTTTTCAGCTCCTAATTCACTTGCAAATCCAGCTTCCGTAACCACATAATCTCCAATAGATAGACCCATTTGGGTGGCAATAATAGAGTTTGTTCCTTGTGCAATATTGGCAAAAGGTCCTCCGTGAATAATTGCCGGTGTTCCTTCTATGGTCTGTACCAAATTGGGTTTGATAGCATCTTTTAATAAAACCGCCATAGCACCTTCTGCTTTCAAATCACGTGCAAAAACAGGTTTATCATCATAGGTTAAACCAATTAAAATATTTCCCAACCTTTCTTTTAAGTCCTCAATATCTTTTGACAGACACAAAATAGCCATCACTTCTGAGGCAGCTGTAATGTTAAATCCCGATTCACGAGGAATACCATCTTTTGTACCACCCAATCCTATAACAATGTTTCTCAAAGCCCTTTCGTTCATATCCATTACCCTTTTCCATTTGACTGTTCTTGGGTCAATATTCAAATTACCTTTGTTTTTAGGAAGCTGTAAATTGTTGTCAATCAATGCAGCTAATAAATTGTTGGCTTTTTCTACGGCTGATAAATCGCCAGTAAAATGTAAATTAATATCTTCCATAGGCAGTACCTGCGAATAACCTCCACCGGCAGCTCCTCCTTTTATTCCAAAAACAGGTCCTAAGGAAGGCTCTCTTAAAACGGTAATGGTGTTTTTATCCATTTGATTCATTCCTTGTGCCAATCCTATGGAAGTTGTTGTTTTTCCTTCGCCAGCAGGAGTGGGTGTAATGGCAGTAACTAAAATTAATTTAGATTTTTTAATCTTCTCTTTATCAATTAAATCAAGTGGTAATTTTGCTTTGTATTTTCCATATAATTCTAAATAATCCCCATTAATATTCAGCTTTTTAGCTATTTGGGTAATGGGGTAAATGGTCGCATTTTGTGCTATTTCAATGTCTGTTTTCATCTTTTTATTTGTTGTATTGTTAGTAAACAATTTTTACAAAAGTTACTCATAAAAATTCCTTATATTTTAGTGTGCAAAATTAATCAATTCTGTCAATTTGAACGAAGAACTTATTTAGAAAGTTTACATAAATTCTAAAAAAAAAGAAATGAAAATTGTAGATTATATAAAAAGAAATAGTTACTTTTGCGATGGTATTATTCATTAAAAAAAATAGAAGTTATGAAAAAGAAATTTTTGATTCCCTTATCATTGTTGTTTTTTAGTTTGCTTACTTGGCAATGTTCTTTTAAAGATGATATGGAAAAATTAAAAGATGCAGTTGATTCTGTGCATTTAATTATAAATACACCAGAATTTGAATCAACGCTTCATATGGAATTTGTTGATGCAAAAACAAAAGAGCCTATCGTAGAACACAAAATAACAATTTATTTAACAGGTGAAAATGCTGAAAAAGTATTGAGTAATATTGGAGCTTATAAGCCATCTTATGTGGTAAAATATGGTTTTGTTGATTTGGTGGTTGAGCCTACTGCTGTTGAAGGACTTGAAGAAAATCCTATGCCTGTTGATTTTGTAATAGAGTCAGAGGGGTATCTTAAATCTACACAGCGTGTTTTTCTGACAGGTGCTAAGTTTCAAACAGAACAAATAACATTAGTTCAGTTAGATAATACTCCGCAAGGTGTTAATGTCTCTCAAACCAATAATTTAGTAAAAACCAATAATTCTGGTATAGTAGAACAAACTTCAACTCAAAGATTAGCTGGTGAAAAACAGACAATGAAAATCCCACAGGGCGTTGCTTTGTATGATGAAGATGGTAAAGCTATTACAGGAAATATTAATTCTGAAATTGTCTTTTTTGAGCCTAATGGTTCAAAAGAAAGCAAAAATGTTTTTCCTGGTGGTTATAATAATATTACAGCAAAACTTGCTAATGGAAGTGTGAAAAATGTAGCATTTGTATCCTTAGGGGCATTTTCTGTTAATTTAAATTCACAAGGTAAGAAAGTGAAATTTATTGATAGTCCTGGACTTGAATTAAAAACAGAAGTTTTATCGGATATGGTCAATCCTAAAACAGGTGAAAATGTAAAAGCTGGTGATCAAATAGATGTATGGAGTAAAGATGAAAATGCTGGTGTATGGAAATACGAAGGAACTACTGAAATTCAAGAGGAAAACGGTACTCTTTTTGTAAAATATAATGTAGAGCATTTATCGTATTGGTTGTTTGCTTGGTATGAAAATACTTGTTCAGTGGGTACTAAATTAAGTTTTTCTGGGCAAAATGTAAAATGTCAAGTAGCTGCTTGGGTTGTTTCAGAGGGTGCTTATATCAATTTCAATATTTATAATGTTGATACAGAAAATAATTCAACCGATTTCTCTTTAATAAATTGTCCGATAGGCTTAAAATCAAAAATATTCCTTTTTGGAACAACAGGAAATTCAGAACAAGAGGTTCAAATTACCCCTTCTGTTATAAATATAGATAATTTGTGTAGCCAAGAAACAAAAAATATTTCTGTGGTTGTTCCACCATTAGAAAATTCAATTCACGTAAACTTTGATTTGTCGTATCAATCTAAAAATGGAAAAATATTTGTCCGTCCAATGGGAATAATACATTTACTAACAGACAATTCGGTAACATATAGTCAGTTGTCTATTCAAAATGGTAAAGGTTCTATGGATATTCAGTTAGGAAAAGAGTATCTATTGTTCTCTACTTATGATACTTATATGGCTCGTGGAAAATTATTAGTAGAAAGAATTTCAGATACAAAAATAAAAGCAACGATTAGTCAATTAGATGTTAGTGATGATGAAGGAAAAGTAAAAGACGTTAAACCTATTGAATATGAGTTGGATATAAAAGAAGGAAATGTTATAGATTTAAAATACAATGCTGTTTTACCAGATGATGTGATTGAAAAAATTTAAGTGTTATTGAAAAAAGAAAAATCAACTCAAAAATAAAAAATTATGAATAAATATATTGTATCAATCTTAATTGCAACTCTATTTACAACAAATGTGTTGGCACAAAAAAGTAAAAATATAGGTTTGTCCTTTGGTCCTACTATTTCTCTTACAGGTGGAATTGGAGTACAAGCTGTAACTTCTTACAACAATCAATTTGCTTTAAGATTAGGATATGAATACTTCAAATATGCACCGAGTAAACCTTATCAATATAGTTTCTCGGGTGATGGTTCTGATGATGATATTAGGTTGGATATTTACCCTAACATTAAATTGGGAGGATTATCTCTTCTGTTGGATTGGTATCCAATAAAATCATTATATGTTACAGGTGGAATTGTTAGGACTAATTTCAATACAAATGCTACATTAAAATCAGGAAAAGATTTGAAAATAAATGATGTTACTTATACCCCAGAACAAATAGGAGAATTGAATCTTGAAGTAACACCGGGTAATAATTTTGCACCCTATCTTGGATTAGGGTTTGGACGTAATATTAGTTCCAAAAAAACAGCTTTGGCATTAAGTGTTGAATTGGGAACAATGTTTGCAAAATCTCATCATTTAAAAGTTACCGGAACAGAGTTTTTTAGAGGTAATAGTGATAATAAGACAATTGAAGATTTGAACAAAACATTAGAAGAGATGAGTTGGGCAGGCTTGATACCAACATTAAAAATAGGACTTACTTATCGTTTTTTGTAAACAATATTTCTATAATAGAAGTACAATAATATAAAAAATCCTACTTTCAAAGTAGGATTTTTTTATAAATGTATTAATGTTAAGAAATAAAATAAGTATATTTATCTAAATCAGTTTTTTAACTCAAAAATATCAGTTGCTTTGGGGATTTCAATATTTGAAAATCCATTTTGCATAAGATACTGTTTATAGTGTTTTTGTGCTTCAATTTCTCCGTGAACCAAAAATATTTTTTTTACTTCCTTTTTGTTTTGGCAAGAGATAAACTCACACATTTCCTTATAGTCTCCGTGTCCTGAAAGTGCATCTAATCTATCAATTTTCGCATTCACTCGATGTGGTTTACCAAAAATAGAAATCTCTTTGATATGAGGAACTTGTAATCTTGCACCCAATGAAGTAGGAGAGCAATATCCTACCATTAAAATTGTATTTCTTGGGTTTTGAATATTGTTAGAAATATGGTGTTTAATACGTCCTGCTTCTGCCATTCCTGATGCTGAAATAATAATGCAAGGTCTATTATCTTCGTTGAGTGCTTTGGATTGTTCTACTTTTTTAATGTACTGTAATCGATTAAATCCAAATGGGTCATCATCGTGAGCATCAGCCATTTCTCTTTTGACGTTTTCATTGAGTCCGTCTGTGTGCATTCTAAAAATATCGGTAGCATTCACAGCCAAAGGACTATCCACATAAACGTCAATATTGGGCAATAATCCGTCATTAAAAAATTCATTGAGCATATAAACAATCTCTTGTGTGCGACCAATAGCAAATGATGGAATAATTAATTTTCCTTGACGACGAACGCACGTATCTTCTATCACTTTTAGGAACTTCCCTTTTACCTCTTTGGCAGGGGAGTGAAGTCTATTACCATAGGTTGATTCTGTAATTAAATAATCGCATTGCGGAAATGGTTCAGGCGATTTAAGAATTCTGTTTTCAGGTCTTCCAATGTCGCCAGTGTATGCCAATCGTATTTTTTTGCCATTATTATCTTTCATTTCAATATTGGCAACAGCACCTCCCAACATATGACCTGTGTGGGTAAATTTTACGTTTACATTGTCGTCTATATAAAAACGTCTGTTAAATTCTACACCGATAAAAAGTTTTATCGCTTTTTCGGCATCTTCCACTCTATAAATTGGCTCTACACGTGGAAGTCCTTGTTTGGCTCTTTTTTTATTGAACCATTTTACGTCCATTTCTTGAATATGTCCACTGTCAGGCAACATAATTGAGCATAAGTTTCTTGTTGCGTGAGTACAAATAACCGAACCTCTAAATCCCAATTTATAAAAGTAAGGTATTAATCCCGAGTGGTCAATGTGTGCGTGAGATAAGATAATGTGAGATAATTCTGAAGGCTCTACACCAGTTATTCTATTTAGCGAATCTGTTTCTAAGCCTTTTCCTTGATACATTCCACAATCTAATAAAATTTTCTTACCTTTGTCTGTTGTTATTAGTGTTTTGCTCCCCGTAACTTGTTGAGCAGCACCGATGAATTCAATTTTCATAGTACAATATTAAATAAGTTTAAGTAATTTATAAAACAAAAATACATTTTTTTGATTAAACTTAAAGTAAAAAAAAAGAAAAAGATGTTATTAGTAAAAATATTTATTGAAATAATTACTTGTTCTAAAATTTAATATTTTGTATTCTAAGATAATAGAAAACAATATGCAAAAAAAAATAGTAACTGTGGTGGGGGCTCGTCCTCAATTTGTAAAGGCAGCCACATTAAGTCGTGAATTTAATAGAGTAGGAGCAGAAGAAATATTGGTACATACAGGTCAGCATTTTGACAACAATATGTCTGATGTGTTTTTTGAAGAGATGGAAATTCCTAAGCCTAACTATCAATTAGATATTCATGGAGTAGGGCACGGAGCAATGACAGGTAAAATGTTGGAAGGTATTGAAGAGATTTTATTAAAAGAAAAACCTAATGTTTTGCTTGTTTATGGAGATACCAATTCTACTTTGGCAGGTGCTTTGGCAGGAACAAAACTACATATTCCTGTGGTACACGTAGAGGCGGGATTACGTTCGTTTAATATGCAAATGCCTGAGGAAGTAAACCGAATTTTAACCGATAGAATATCCAATCTTTTGCTTTGTCCTACCGATACGGCTATTAAAAATTTAAAACGTGAGGGATTTGATAATTTTGATATTACTATTGTAAAAAATGGTGATGTTATGCAAGATGCTTCCCTTTTTTACTCTCAAAAAGCGGATAAAAAATCTGATATTTTAAATAAATTGAAATTAGAGATATTTATATTGGGGACTATTCATCGTCAAGAGAATACTGATAATCCGAAAAAATTGCAAGGAATTGTTGATGCTTTAAATGAAATTCATAAGCAAATTCCTGTGGTTGTTCCTTTGCATCCACGTACACGAAATATACTTAATAAAGAGCAAATTACAACCCATTTTCACACTATTGACCCAGTTGGATATTTTGATATGATTGCTTTGTTGAAAAATTGTGAAATGGTAATGACCGATAGTGGTGGTGTTCAGAAAGAGGCTTTTTTCTATCAAAAACAGTGTATAACAATGCGTGAGCAAACCGAATGGGTGGAATTGGTTGAAAATGGATTTAACACTTTAACAGGTAGCGATACTGAAAAGATAATCAAAGCATTCAAAGAAAATTTATACAAACAATCCAATTTTAATATTAATTTGTATGGTAATGGAAAAGCCTCAGAAATTGCTGTAAAAACAATTTTAGAAGTTGACCCGAGTTAAAAGTTTTAATCAGTTTAAAGATAATTTTATAATAAATTCAATATGGTAGATGAAATCGTAAAAGGAATTGAAGAAAAAAAAGGAAAGAAAATTGTCATTGTTGATATGCAAGGCATTGAAGATACCCCTTGTTCGTATTTTGTTATTGCAGAAGGAACTTCCGAAAAACACGTTAATGCGTTAGGACATTCGGTAAAAGATTATGTTTATGAAAAAATAAAAGAAAAACCTTTTGGGATAGATGGTTTCAAAAATTCTCAATGGATATTATTAGATTATGGTAGTGTTATGGTACACCTTTTTCAAAGAGAATATCGTGATTTTTATGATTTAGAACATCTTTGGGGAGATGCAGACTTGACTTATGTAGAAGATTTGGATTAATTTTATTAAAAAGAAAAAAACAAAATAGCTTTATTAAGTGTTTTAAGTTTTCAATTATCATATAAAAAGAAGAAAAAATAAATGGAACAAAAGAAACCAAGTTTATCCAATAAACCAACTCAAAAAAATAGTAAAAATGAACCCAAAAGGTTTAATCTTAATTGGTTGTATTTTTTGATTTTAGCAGGTTTATTAACTGCTGCGTTTTTAGATACAGAAAAAAAAGGAAAAGAAGTTGATTGGAGTGTTTTTGAAACTTACATTGAGAATGGGTATGTAGAAAAAATTGATTATTATAGCAATAAAGAAGTAGCATATGGAAAGATATTTAAGGATTCGTTAAAGCAAGTCTTTGGAAAAGATGCTGAATTGTATCTACAAAATCCTGTTGTTCAAACTTCTGTACTTAATGAAAATTCAATAGAAAAATTAAGAGAAAATCAATTACAAAACAATAACCGAAATATCGCATTAGCGGTACACCGAGAAACTGATTATTTTAATATTTTCTTAACTCTTTTTGTACCAATTATTTTCTTCGTTTTTTTGCTTTGGATGTTAAATAGACGTATGGCAGGAATGGGAGGTCCTGGTGGAGTATTTAATGTAGGTAAATCACGTGCGAAACTGTTTGAAAAAGGAGAAAATAAGAATAAAACGACCTTTAAAGATGTTGCTGGATTAGAAGGAGCAAAAGAGGAGGTTGAAGAGATAGTTGCTTTTTTGAAAAATCCCGATAAATATACTCAGTTAGGTGGTAAAATTCCAAAAGGAGCATTGCTTGTTGGCCCTCCAGGAACAGGAAAGACGTTATTGGCAAAAGCAGTAGCAGGAGAGGCCGATGTACCATTTTTCTCAATGTCGGGTTCTGATTTTGTGGAAATGTTTGTTGGAGTAGGGGCTTCTCGTGTAAGAGATTTGTTCCGTCAAGCCAAAGAGAAATCTCCAAGTATTATCTTTATTGACGAGATAGATGC
>PDWI01004136.1_pt1 | contig 19777 bp, 18 predicted proteins | sample 1430891 | NCBI WGS metagenome assembly PDWI01 (sample SAMN01162508, study PRJNA174530) | Oral metagenome, whole genome shotgun sequencing project. | biome: Marine environment; feature: Marine mammal; material: Swab sample of the gingival sulcus; isolation source: swab sample of gingival sulcus...
ATAAGAAAAGCTTTTATTTATCTTAATATAAAAAAGTTAATATTTAAAATACATTGAGATTTTAATAAAAAAAGTATTGACATATAGGGAGGAACTATGCTGATTAATAAAAAGGAAGGACTATCCTTAAAAACACTCAAGTATATTGCAATCATTGCAATGCTCATTGATCATATTGCTATAGGGTTTATTGATAATGAAAGTACTTTATTTATTATAATGGATTTAATTGGACGAATGACAGGACCTATTATGTTATTTGCAGCAGTAGAAGGGTATCATCATACGAGTAATTTAAAAAAATACTTAAAAAGGTTATTTATTTTTGCTCTTGTGAGTTATCTGCCTTTTATTTATGCCTTTAGTATTTATTTTAATCCGTTGGATTTAAATGTTATTTTTACTATCTTTTTAGGTATAGTAGCTATTCATCTGAGAAGGACGTGTAAGAATGAAGTACTAAAAATTTTCTCATTGCTTTTCATTATCATCATCAGCACTTTTGCAGACTATGGCTATATCGGTATTTTAATGATGCTAGTGATGGATTATTATTATGGAAATCTTAAAAACCAATTATTTGGTTATTTGATACTCGTACTTACAGAAATTGGTGTGCTTCATTTAATAACAAGACCGATTATTGGTTTTATGAATAGTGGAATATTTGATTTAACTGATTTTAGAGTGGATTTTTCTGATTTTGGTTATCTAATACCATTTGCTCTATTATTACTTTATAATGGAAAACCTGGAAAGAAAACGACTGCTTCAAAATGGGCATTTTATATATTTTATCCCGCTCATCTAGCAATTATTGGACTTATTCGATATATATTATTAACTATGTAAGACACACTTTTACAACAAGTATTGATTGTTGTAGAAGTGTTTTTGAATATATACTCTTTTAATATTTAATTATAATATATCTCTTATAATATCTATGAAAATATGATAAAATATATCAAAAGGGGGAAGAAATTTTGAGACCAAAGTTTAAAAGAGTAATTTTAAAATTAAGTGGGGAAGCTCTTGGTGGTGCTTCTGGAAGAGGAATAGATGAAGAGATTGTATCGAAAGTAACAGATCAAGTTAAAATCCTTAAAGACAGTGGTGTTGAAGTGGCGATTGTTATCGGTGGCGGAAATTTCTGGCGTGGAAGAACAAGTGAGAAAATGGATCGTTCCACAGCAGATTATATGGGTATGATGGCAACAGTTATTAATGCACTTGCACTTCAAGATTCATGTGAACAAAAAGGGCTTCAGTCAAGAGTAATGAGTGCTATTGAAATGAGACAAATAGCAGAACCTTATATAAAGAGAAAAGCAGTGAGACATTTAGAAAAAGGTAGAGTAGTTATATTTGCAGCAGGAATTGGAAATCCTTTCTTCTCAACAGATACAACAGCAGCGCTTAGAGCAGCAGAAATAGAAGCAGAAGTAATTTTGCTTGCTAAAAAAGTAGATGGTGTGTATGATAGTGATCCAAATGAAAATCCAAATGCTAAAAAATATGATGTAATGACTCATGATGATGTTATTAATAATAAACTGGGTGTTATGGATACAACAGCAGCAACACTTTGCTTTGAAAATAAAATACCAATATTGGTATTTGGACTGGATAATCCAGATAATATTATAAAGGCCTGCGAAGGTGAAAATATAGGAACACTGATACAATAAGGAGGATAGAATGGTAAATACAATTTTAAAAGAATTAAATGAAAAGATGGAAAAGACGATTCATGTATTAAAAGATGAATTTTCAATTATTAGAGCAGGAAAAGCAAATGCAGGAATTTTAAATCATGTAACTGTGGAATATTATGGAACAGAAACACCAATTAATCAGATTGCTAATATATCTGTGCCAGAACCAAGAATGATAACAGTTCAGCCATATGATGTAACAGCAATAGCAGATATTGAAAAGGCGATTATGATGGCAGATTTAGGACTAAATCCTTCAAATGATGGAAAACTTATAAGACTTGTGATTCCAATGCTGACAGAAGAAAGAAGAATTGAACTTACTAAACTTGTTAAAAAGACTGGTGAAGATGCAAAAATAGCACTTAGAAATGAAAGACATCATGCTATGGATCAGTTGAAAAAAATGGAAAAAAATAATGAATTAACAGAAGATGATTTAAAAAGAGCAGAAAAAGAAGTTCAAAAAGTAATGGATGATCATACTAAGACAGTAGATCAACTAATAGAAGAAAAAGATAAAGATATAATGGCTGTATAGTACCTCTTTTAGAGGTATTTTTCAGTAAGGAGAAATATGGATAATTTAAATATACCAATTCATTTAGCGATTATAATGGATGGGAATGGTAGATGGGCTAAACAAAGAAATAAATTAAGAGGTTTTGGTCATAAGGAAGGCGTAAAAAGAGTGAAAGATATTACAAAGGCGTGTGATAATTTGGGTATAAAATATTTAACTCTCTATGCTTTTTCTACAGAGAACTGGAATAGACCACAATCTGAAGTAGATGGCCTGATGGATCTGTTAGTCGTATTTTTAAATAAAGAATTAAAAGAACTTCATGAAAAGGGCGTAAAGATAACAACGATTGGTGATTTATCTAGACTACCAGAAAAACCTCTTAAAGCTGTAAAAAATGCGATAGAGCTTACAAAGAATAATAAGAATATTCAGCTGAATATCGCCCTTAATTATGGTTCGAGAGCAGAGATTGTGCATGCTGTTAAACATATTGCTACGGATTATAACAATCAAGTAGAACGTATTACAGAAGAAGTAATATCAAAGTATTTATATACATCAGATATGCCAGATCCTGATTTTGTGATTAGAACCAGTGGTGAGATAAGACTTAGTAATTTTTTATTATATCAACTCGCTTATTCAGAAATGTATTTTACTGATGTTTTATGGCCTGATTTTAAGGAAGAAGAGTTGATAATTGCTTTAAAAGAATTTAGTAATCGAAAAAGAAGATTTGGTAAAGTATAGGAGATAGTATGTTTAAGAGAATAATGAGTGCTATTGTGTTTATCCCTATTTTTGTATTTGTTATATTAAAGGGAGGAATGTATTTAGAAGCAGCGTCTATTTTTATTGTATTTGTAGCATTATTTGAAATGTTTAGAGCACTTAAAAATAAATATAAGCCACTGTCTATTCCAACGTATTTGTTGGTAGTAATGCTAATTCTATTTAGAGATAATAATATGGCATTTGTATCATTTATCGTAGTATATATTATTTATCTTATTATTTATTATGTGATTAATAATGAGTTAAATATTTCGGATATATCAGTAACCTTTTTTTTAAGTTTTTATATCATATTTTCAATATATCATATTTATTTATTAGGAAATCTTGAAAGTAAATATTTTATATTCTATTTGTTTATACTAGCATGGGTTACTGATTCAGGTGCTTATTTTGTAGGAAGATCAATAGGTAAACATAAATTAGCTCCTACGGTAAGTCCTAATAAAACAATAGAAGGAGCAGTAGGTGGCATTATTATAACAACGATTACCTGCACGGTACTGACGTATTTTATTGATCCGAGTAGAATTGTTACAGGAGTTGTTCTCGGTGTATTAGGTTCTTTTGTTTCGATATTTGGTGATTTATTTTTATCAAAGATCAAAAGAGAACTTTCAATTAAGGACTATGGTAAACTGATTCCTGGACATGGTGGGATACTGGATCGATTTGATAGTGTCATACTCATTGCTCCCCTTGTATATTATATTATAAAGGTGGTTTCATAATGAAAAATATTGCGTTACTCGGCTCAACAGGTTCCATTGGAACGCAGAGCATAGATATATTAAGTCGATATGATGATTTTAATATTATAGCACTTACTTGTAATACCAATGTAGATAAAATGTATGAGCAGCATCTTAAATTAAAGCCAAAATACGTTGTTATTATGAATGAAAGAGCTTATTTAGAGCAGAGAGATAGATTTTCATCTAAGGTACTTTATGGCCTTGAGGGAATTTATGAACTGATGACGTATGAAGATATTGATATTGTCATCAATGCAATTATTGGTAATATTGGTCTGATGCCGACGATTCATGCCATAAAAAATAAAAAGAATGTAGCAATTGCGAATAAAGAATCTTTAGTGACTTCAGGAAAGCTCATTATGGATTTAGCAAGAACATATAATGTAAAGATTCTTCCAATTGATAGCGAGCATTCAGCAATATTTCAGGCGCTGAGAGGAAATAAATTATCAGAGATTGAAAGGGTCATTTTAACAGCATCAGGCGGGCCTTTTAGAGAACTTTCTTATGATGAAATAAAAACAAAGAAAGCCGTAGATGCTTTAAAGCATCCAAACTGGTCAATGGGTAGAAAGATTACGATAGATTCAGCAACACTTATGAATAAAGGGCTTGAAGTCATTGAAGCAAAGTGGCTTTATGATTTAGATATATCACAGATTGATGTGATTGTTCATCCTGAGAGCATGATTCATTCTATGGTAGAATATATTGATAAATCCATCATCGCTCAGATGAGTAGACCGACGATGCTGATTCCAATACTTTATGCACTTTCTTATCCAGAGAGAAAAAAGACAGATATAGAGCCTGTGGATTTTGAAACGCTTTCTAGTCTACATTTTTCAAGACCTCGATATGAAGATTTTCCATGCCTTTCTATCGCTTTTGATGCGATAAAAAAAGGTGGACTTCTTCCAACTGTGATGAATGCATCAAATGAAGAACTCGTTTATAAGTATTTAAAAGATGAAATTGGATTTTATGATATACCAAAGTATATAGAAAAAGCCATGGCGAAATTTGATAATAGAAAACTAACTAGCATTGAAGAAGTGTTAGAATATGATACAATGTCACGAGAATATATAAGAGGTTTATAATGGGAGCACTAACAAATATACTAGCCTTTATTATAGTTATAGGCATCATTATTTTAATACATGAACTAGGTCATTTTACAGTAGCAAAACTGAACGGGATGTATGTTTATCAGTTCTGTATTGGACTCGGTCCTAAGCTGCTAAAATATCAAGGGAAAGAAACGCTTTATAGCATTTGTTTATTTCCAGTAGGTGGAATGGTTGATTTAAGAGAAGATGAGGAGGATTCAGAAAATACAAGATCCTTCTCAGCTAAAAAACCTTATCAAAGACTCTTAGTTATCCTTGCTGGAGTATTCATGAATTTTGTTTTAGCATTTATTTTAATTCTAGGACTTAATTTTAATAAAGAACTTCCAACGACAGTAGTTGCAGAAGCGATTAATGGGTATCCAGCCTATGAAGCTGGCATAAAAGTAGGAGATCAAATTATCTCTGTAAATAATGAAAAAGTTAGTAGCTGGAATGATATTCAAAAAAATATTTTATTCAGTGGTAAAAAAGAGTTTAATATTAAGGTGTTACGAGGTGCTGTAGAAAAAAATATTACAGTACGAGGAAAGGTTGATGGACCTTATGTAAAAATAGGAATAAAGCCCGAACTGAAAAGAGGATTTTTTTATTCTATGAAGTATTCTTCAGAAGACTTTCTTTCAAAATCAACTTTAATATTTGATGGATTTAAAAGGCTGATACTGGGTAAAATCAGTCCAAAAGAAATATCAGGACCAGTAGGAATCTATAAGCAAGTTGGTGAAGTAGCGAAGACGAATATTAAAAATCTAATTTATTTTACAGCGCTTTTATCCATTAACTTAGGAATATTTAATTTACTTCCTTTTCCATTTTTAGATGGAGGAAGAGCAGTATTTATAATATATGAAATGATAGCAGGACATCCTGTAAAAAAAGAAAGAGAAGCCTTTGTTCATTTTATAGGAATGTTAGTCTTATTAATACTAACAATTGTATTAGTATTTAAGGATTTGTGGATGTAATGAGAAGAAAAACAAGAAGCATAAAAGTGGGGAATATTTTTATAGGATCAGAGCATCCTATTATTATTCAGTCGATGACCAATACAAAGACTGAGGATATAGAAAAGACAGTCAATCAAATTCTAGCACTTGAAAAAGCTGGATGTGAACTAATAAGATGTACAGTGAATAATGAACAGGCAGCCTATGCGATAAAGGAAATAAAAAAGCAGATTCATATTCCAATTGCTGCGGATATTCACTTTGATTATAAACTAGCGCTCTTAGCAATAGAGCATGGTGTGGATAAACTTAGAATTAATCCTGGAAATATTGGTTCAAAAGAGAAAATAAAAAAAGTAGTAGATAAGTGTAAAGAAAAAGGAATTCCAATAAGAATAGGTGTAAATAGCGGCTCTTTGGATAAGGATATTGAAGGGCTATATGGCGTAACAGCAGAGGGATTATATCAGTCTGCTATGAAACATATAAGAATATTAGAAGAATTTGATTTTAAAGATATTATTATCTCAATAAAGGGTTCTGATATTAATATGACGCTTGAAAGTCTAAAAATGTTAGAAAAGAAGGTGGATTATCCATTTCATATTGGAATTACTGAATCTGGAACATTTTTAAAAGGAACGATTAAATCTTCTATTGGAATCGGTGCATTATTACTTCATGGAATCGGTGATACGATAAGAGTATCTCTTACAGCAGATCCTGTGAAAGAAATCGAAGTATGTAAGGAAATATTAAATTCTCTTTCTCTTAGACGATTTGGCATCAATTATATATCATGTCCAACTTGCGGAAGAACAGAGACCAATCTTATTGAGATTGCAAAAAAAATAGAAGAGAGAACAAAAGATATTACAAAAGATATTACAGTAGCTGTAATGGGCTGTGTCGTGAATGGCCCTGGAGAGTCTAAAGAAGCAGATTTAGGTGTTGCTTGTGGAAAGAATTCAGGTGTTATATTTAAAAAAGGAAACGTGTTTTTAAAAGTGAAAGAAGATCAAATTGTAGATACAATGGTTAAATTAATAGAGGAGTACTAATGCTTAAACAGATATTGGATAATATTCTCGATGATTATGAGATAAAAGATTTAGAATTAGATAAAAAAAGTGGGAAATTAGATATGTACTTAAAATCAAAAGAGTTCATATCGTATGATCAGATTGATTTAATAAATGCTGAAATACCTTTAAACTCAACTATTTATGTGCTTTTAGAGGAGGAGTACTTAGAAGAAGAAAAATTTAAAGAGCTTGTATGGCCATTTATTGTTCATACCTATATTGAAGATAGAAGTCTTCAAATCATGCTGTTAAAAGCTAGAATTGTTTTTGATGAAAAGATATATATCATGATTGCTGATGAATTTACAATAAATAATATGAAAGATAGAAGAATGGATGTTTATATTAAAGACATGTTATCTAAATTATTTAGTAAACCTGTTGAGATTGAATTTGAATTTGATATTGATCATATTGATTTTGTAAAAATGGAGTTTGAAAAGAGAAAGCAGGAAGAAGAGCAAATGAGATTAAAAGAAATTTCTACAACAAATGCAGCTCCTATCATAAAAGAAGAAAAACCAGCGAAGAAAACAAATCCTAGAAGCATTTTTAATAAAAAAATTAATGAGCAAAATATTACAGCCATTTCTGAAATCTTTGATGAAGGCAGTATTGTTGTAATAAAAGGAGAATGTTTCCTTATTGAAACAAGACTCTTAAAAGGAGGAAAGACGCTTTTAACTTTTGCTATATCAGATGGAAAAGATAGTGTAGGGGTCAAAAGATTCTTAAATCCAAGTGAAGTGGAAGATATAAAAGAGAATTTAAAAGAGGGAAAAAATTATCTTGTAGAAGGTAATGTACGATTTGATATGTATGAAAAAGAGCTCGTATTATTTGCTGCTAAAATCAATCCACTCCCTGATAAAAAGGGGAGAATGGATAGTAGCATGGAAAAAAGAGTAGAGCTGAATTTACATACGAATATGACAGCTCTTGATGGGATTAGTAGTGCTAAATCAATTATTAAAACAGCGATTTCATGGGGGCATCAAGCAATCGGTATTACTGATAAATCCGTTGTTCAGGCGTATCCTGAAGCAATGAATACAGCAGGTGATGATATTAAGGTATTATATGGTGTAGAAGGACTTATAGCAGATAATGAAGAGCCGCTTGTTTTACATGCGAATGAAAAAGATTTAAATCAGCCATTCATTGTATTTGATATTGAAACAACAGGTTTTTCTCCAGAGCATGATAGAATTATAGAAATCGGTGCTGTAAAAGTAGAAAATGGGATGATTCAAGAAACTTTTTCAGAACTAATTAATCCTGAAATGAATATTTCTCCTAAAATTGTTGAACTGACGGGTATTACAAATGATATGGTAAAGGATAAACCAACCATTGATATTGTATTACCTAAATTTATAGAATTTATAAATGATGCTGCTTTAGTTGCTCATAATGCTATTTTTGACGTTCCTTTTATCAAAAATAAACAGAAGAAATTAGGCATTGATAAGGATTATACAGTACTTGATACCCTTACAATGTCAAGACTTTTATTAAAAGATATTAAACGATTTAACCTAAAGAGAATTTCAAGATATTTAAATGTATCGCTTGAAAATCATCATAGGGCAGTAGATGATGCAACAGCAACGGCTCATATCTTTGTAAAACTATTAGATATGCTAAAAAAAGAAGAGATTAAGAGTTTAGTAGAGCTGAATGAGTATTCTAAAGAGCATATGCCGATGGATCGATACCGCTCATTTACTGCATCTATATATGCTAAGAATTTAGATGGATTAAAAACGCTATATCAGTTAATATCAAAATCTCATACGGAGTATTTAGGTTCAGAGCCTTTAATACCAATTAGTTTATTGAAAGAGAGTAGAGATAATTTATTAATAGGTTCATCATCGAATAAAGGGGCATTATATCCTAAGGTATATAGGTATCGAGAGGATAAAGAACTGATGGAGATTGCTTCTTTCTATGATTATTTAGAAATTCAGCCAATAGAGAATCATGAGTATTTAATAGGAAATGAAGGAATAAGAGATAAAGAAGAGTTACAATCCTTTAATAAGAAGATTGTAAAGCTTGGGAAAAGACTTTCTATTCCCGTTGTTGCAACAGGAGATGTGTACTTTTTAAATCCAGAAGATGATATTTATAGAAAGATTGTCCTTGCGGATAAGCATTATGCCAAAAATGAAGATAGACCATCGCTTTATTTAAAAACAACAGATGAAATGCTTCAGTGTTTTTCGTATTTGGGAGAAGATGCCCATAGGGTAGTTGTTGAAAATACGAATTTTATAGCAGATCAATGTGAAAAAATTCTTCCAATACCAGATGGAACCTTCGCGCCAATTATCGAAGGTTCTGATGAAGAGCTTAGAACAATGTGTAATAAAAAAGCGATTAGTATCTATGGCGATCCACTGCCAGAATATGTTAAAAACAGACTGGATAAGGAGCTGAATTCTATTATTTCCAATGGCTATTCTGTAATGTATATCATTGCACAAAAGCTCGTTACAAAATCACTGAAGGATGGCTATTTGGTTGGTTCAAGGGGTTCTGTAGGATCCTCTTTTGCAGCGACAATGAGTGATATTACAGAGGTGAATCCACTAGCACCACATTATATTTGTGATAAATGCCAGAAATCAGAGTTCTTTTTGGATACAGATCTTGGCTCTGGAGTAGACCTACCAGATAAAGACTGTCCAAATTGCAATATACCATATCGAAAAGAAGGCCAGGATATCCCATTTGAAGTATTTCTAGGTTTCCATGGAGATAAAGAGCCAGATATTGACCTCAACTTTGCTGGGGTCTATCAGGGCGTTGCTCATAAATACTGTGAAGTATTATTTGGAGAAGGAAAGACTTTTAAAGCAGGTACCATTGGTACGATTGCAGAAAAAACAGCATATGGCTATGTAAAAAAATACTTAGAGCTCAATGATATTGAAGTGAATAAAAGAGAGATTCTAAGGCTGGCAAAAGGATTAACTGGAGTAAAAAGAACAACAGGTCAGCATCCTGGTGGTATTATGGTTATTCCCGATTATAAGGATGTAGAAGATTTTTCTCCAATACAGTATCCTGCAAATCTTGAGAGTTCAGGGGTTAAAACGCTCCACTTCGATTATCATTCGATATCAGGTAGAATATTAAAACTAGATATACTGGGTCATGATACGCCGACTATTATCAAGCAGCTCGAAGAGCTTACAGGAGTAGATGTTCAAAATATTCCGCTGGATGATGAGGCAACAACAAAAATATTTACAACAACAGAAAGTTTAAATATCATTGATGAAAATTATACAGAGAAAATAGGCTCTCTTGCCGTTCCTGAATTTGGAACAAAATTTGTTCGTCAAATGCTTGAAGATACTCAGCCAACTACCTTTTCAGAACTTGTTAGAATTTCAGGACTCTCTCATGGTACGGATGTATGGCTTAATAATGCACAGGATCTTGTTAGAGAAGGTGTCACAGAATTAAAACATGTAATATCAACAAGAGATGATATTATGAACTATCTTATCTATATGGATCTTCCGCATGGTACAGCATTTAAAATCATGGAGGATGTTCGTAAAGGAAAAGGTCTCAAAGAAGAGTATGTAGATCTGATGAGAGCGAAAAATGTACCAGAATGGTATATTGAATCATGTAATAAGATTAAATATATGTTCCCGAAAGCCCATGCTGCAGCATATGTTATGATGAGTTATCGAATTGCTTATTTTAAGGTTCATTATCCAAAAGCATTCTATGCTACATTTTTTAATGCAAAGGTAGATGTTTTTGATGCAGATTTATTTTCAAAGGATATTGAGTATATTAGAATTTATATGCAGGAATTTAGAGATGTCGAAAAACATAGTAAAAAAGAAGAAGATAAGTATGCGATATCAGAAGTTGTGAATGAATTTTATTCCAGAGGATTTAAAATTCATAAAGTGGATTTATATGAATCTGATTCCGATGTATTTATTATAAAAGAAGATGGATTATTACCACCGCTTAGAGCACTTGAAGGAGTTGGTGAGAATGCCGCTAGAGCGATTGTAAATATAAGAGATAAATCAGAAATTATAAGTAAAGAGGATTTAAGAAAAAGAGCAAAAGTGACAAAAACAGTCATTGAAAGTTTAGATAAACATGGGTGTTTAGAAGGTTTATCTGAAACCAATCAGCTGTCGTTATTTGATTTTGCTTAAGAAAGGTTATTATGAAAATTACAGTTGAAGCAGGGAGTGCTTGTAGAATTATGCTTTTTTTAGCGATAAAAGGAGTTGATAATAAAGTAGGTGCTAGAGTTATTTCAGAAAATGAAAATGTAACAATAAGATTTACATTAAAGATACTTAGAAAATTAAAATTAGCAGGTCTTTTAATATCTTATAGAGGTCAAAATGGTGGATATTCTATTGCAAGAGATCCAGCGGAAATTACCTTTAAAGATATTATAGAGGCTATTGATGGACCAATATCACTGAAGAAATGTTTAGGGGAAGAAGGATGTAAAATGGATCGAAAATTAAACTGCCCAATACATTATTATTTAGCTGATGTGAATCATACAATTATAAATTCACTGGATCGGGTGAATCTTCAGATGTGTATTGATAAATATAATGAATGTGATGAGGAAATAGTTAATTTTATTAAGGATATTAATTAATGGATTTATTTGATTTTAAAGTGGATAAAAAGAATTTTAAACCACTTGCTGAACGCTTAAAACCAGAGGATTTATCAGAGTTTTTTGGACAAGATCATATCCTTTCTGATAATAAACTCTTACGAAGAATGATAGAAGCAGATAAGATAAAGTCGATTATTTTATATGGACCGCCAGGAACAGGAAAGACATCAATTGCAAAAATTATAGCAAGTAAGACGAACTCGGAGTTTCGAACGTTGAATGCGGTAATATCAGGAATAAAGGATATCAAAGAAGTCATAGAAGAGGCTATCGAACAGAAGAAATTATATGATAGAAATACGATTTTATTTATTGATGAGATTCATCGCTTTAATAAAAAGCAGCAGGATGCGCTTCTTCCTTATGTAGAAGATGGCACCGTTATTTTAATTGGAGCGACGACTGAGAATCCTTTCTTTGAAGTAAATAAGGCGCTTATTTCAAGATCAACGGTTTTTGAACTTCAAAAATTAGATTATAAGGCGATAAGAAGTATTGTTTTAAAAGCCCTTCATCATGAAAAAGGCTTTAAAGAGCTTTCTATTGATATTACAGAAGAAGCGATTGATTTAATTGTAAATAGAGCTTCTGGTGATGCTAGAAGAGCCCTTAATATCCTTGAGCTCGCCGTTCTTACAACAAAAGAAAGAAATGGAAAGATTGTTATTGATAAGGGGATTATTGCTGAATGCAGTCAGAAAAAAGTTCTTAGCTATGATAAAGATGGAGATGAACATTATAATCTGATTTCAGCATTTATTAAATCAATGAGGGGTTCTGATCCTAATGCAACCATGCATTATTTAGCAAGGTTGATAAAGTCTGGAGAAGATGTTAAATTCATTGCAAGAAGGCTTATTATATGTGCTAGTGAAGATGTAGGACTTGCTGATAGCAATGCACTTATTGTCGCTAAAAACGCCTTTGATGCGGTACATATTATTGGATTTCCAGAAGCTAGAATTATACTTGCTCATGCAGCGCTTTATATTGCAAAAGCACCTAAATCAAATTCTGCCTATCTTGCGATTGACCGTGCGCTGTATGATATAGACCATAATGAAATAGGTGATATACCGCCTTATTTAAAGGATTTTACAGCAAATAAATTGAGTAAGGATATTTATAATAAGGAGGTAGGAGAGTACTTATATCCACATAATTATGAGAATCATTATGTGAATCAGCAGTACCTTCCTGATAATATAAAAAACAGAAAATATTATAGAGCATCAAAAAATGATAAATAGAGTCAGTTGACTCTATTTTTATTTATCCCATTTTAAAAATTTAGATGCTTTATTCTTTCTCGCTTTTGCAAGCAGTACATTATCAGGCGTATAGGCTGATATTTTTATGGAATAATAAGTATATAAATCCTCTGATTTTTTTAAAATATTTTTATTATCCTGATAAGCTATATCTGATAATGTATCCTTAAATTTTTTAATTAAATCTCTTGCACTCGATGTAGAAGTTGAAACTTTTAATAGTAGGCCAAATGTTATCATATCACCTTCTACGATAATAATATTATCTTCTACTTCTACTTCATTAAGAAGAATATTACAGGTATTTTTTATATGTTCTTTTGTTATAGTCGGTATTTCTTCCTTGTTCTCATTGTTATTTATTCTATAATCACTATTTTCTATTCCTTCTTTATTTTCTGTTACTATTGTATTAAAATTCATATTATCCAGATGAATCACCGCATATATTAATAAAGAAAAGCTGATCATCATTAAAATAAATAAGATTCTCTTTGTTTTTTTTTCTTCTGTTTGAAAAAAATTGACAAAGTAAACAACACCATATAATGTACCTCCTAATAGAAAGAGGGGATAGATGGAGCTTGTGATAATACATAGAATGAATGTAATAAGATAAAAAATAGAAGCTGAAATCATTTTTAGTTTATTATGATGTCTAAAACCAATAATACCAAAGGCATATTTTTTTTCTTCTTTTTTTTCTACTAGTACAGGCTCTTTTGACCTTTTTGAATTAATATTTTCAATTCTATCAAGGAACTTTTCTTTTGTTCCTGACATTTTATCTGCCTCAATGGCTTTGATTGCTTTATTGCATAAATCTATTGCTTCATCATATCTCTTGTTTTTTTCAAGAATGATGCAAGGTCTTTCATAGGCATCCGATGTATTCGGCGTGCAGTTATGATGTAGCTCTAAATAAAATTCAAGTGCCTTATCGGCATTTCCCATACTCTCGAATCGCTTTGCTTTTTGCAATAATTTAAATTGCTCTGATAAATTCATAGTATTCCTTTCTATACTATATATATCGAAAAATATGGAAAAAAAATTAAAAAAAATACTGAGAATATCTCAGTAGATAAACTCAGCATTTTAGTGATATTTATTGTTCATTTGCCTTAAGTTGTTTAAAATAATCTCTTGATTCTTTAAATATAACAGGACTCAATAATAGTAATGCTATTAAGTTTGGAATAGCCATCAGACCATTTACGATATCTGCTAAAGTCCAAATTAAGTCTAAACTTAAGTTAAAGAAGTTTAGAGACATAATTAATAAGAAAACAATTTTGTAAGGCTTAATTGCTTTTACTCCAAATAAGTGCTCGATACAACGCTCACCATAGTAGTTCCAACCGATGATTGTTGTAAATGCAAAGAATATAAGACCTATAGTAACGATGTACTGACCGATACCAGCAATTGGGAATGCTTGATCCCAAGCAGCAAGAGTCATAACGTTAGCTTTAAGATCTGGATTTAGATATTGTCCACTTAAAATTAAGATAATACCAGTCATAGTACAAACGATGATAGTATCGATGAAAGTACCTGACATTGATACAAGACCTTGTTTTACGCAAGAGTTAGTTTTAGCAGCTGCTGCAGCGATTGGAGCAGAACCAAGACCTGATTCGTTTGAGAATACACCTCTTGAGAAACCTTTTTGAATAGCCATTTTTACAGTAACACCAATTACAGCTCCCTTAACTGAAGCAGATGAGAATGCTAATTTGAATACTAATCCTAAAGCAGCACCTGCAGCTGATAAGTTTGTTAAGATAATTAGTAATGCACCAATAATATAGAATGCAGCCATAAAAGGTACGATAATTTCTGCAACTTTTGATATTGATTTAATTCCACCAATTGTAACAGCACCAACGCAGATGATTAATACTGCTGTAGTAATTGCTACAGGAACATTAAATAAAGAATATACGTTGTCTGTTATACTGTTGATTTGTGAGAATGTTCCAATACCAAAGAATGCAGAACCTAAAGCGAATACACAGAATAGTACAGATAAGACTTTAGCTATACCTTTCCATTTTATACCGTTTTCGATATATGCCATAGGACCACCAGACATTTGTCCGTTTTCGTCTACATTACGATATTTAACAGCTAATAAACCTTCAGAGTATTTAGTTGCCATACCAAAGAATGCAGCTACCCACATCCAGAATAATGCACCAGGACCACCAGAAGCTATTGCTGTTGCAACCCCAACGATGTTACCAGTACCGATAGTTGATGCAAGTGCTGTACATAATGCAGCAAAACTACTTACGTCACCTTCTCCGCTTTTATCACTTTTATCAAACATATATTTAAATGATAAGTGAAGTTTTCTAACTTGGATTAATCCAAGTCCGAAAGTAAGATAGATTCCAGTACCAATTAATAGTACAAGTAGAGGCGTACCCCATACTATGTCATCTATCTGTTTTAAAATGTCTAACATAAAAAACCTCCTAAATAAAATTCAATACATATTGTTATAAAATAAACAATAAAAAAATATCATGTTTATTATACCGAAATTATTTCTAAAAAGCAATGATTAATTTTTAACAAAAGAATAATATTTTATTGCAGGTAAATAAGCGTCTATTACAAATAAGAAGTAAAAATTTTTGAATATTTACTTTATTTATAAATATACATAAGATATAAAATGATAGTTTGTTTTAAAATAAAATTCTTCTAATTTATTATACTTGACTAAAAAACTAGGATATACTATAATGAGTTGGTGGAGGTCAATATGAAATTATCAACAAAGGGTAGATATGGATTAAGAGCGATGTTTGATTTAGCATTGAATTATGAAGATTCACCAATTGCACTTTCTATTATTGCAGAAAGAAGAAATATTTCTCTTAGTTATTTAGAGCAGCTTATTGCTCAATTAAAAAAAGCTGGTGTTGTAAATAGTGTAAGAGGAGCTCAGGGGGGATATATTTTATCAGATACTCCTGATAAAATAACTGTTGGAATGGTTCTTAGAGCACTTGAACAATTAGCGCCTTCAGATTGCTTAACAGATGATAATGACTGTTCTAGTTCGAATTACTGCATTACTAGAATTGTTTATAAAAAAATGTTAGATAGCATACTTGAAACAATAGATAATATAACACTTCAAGATATGATTGATGATTATAATGATAAACAGATAGAAAACTATACTGTATCATCAATACAATTATTTGGGGAGTAAAGGGGGAAATATGAAAAAAATATATATGGACTATTCTGCAACAACACCAATGAAAAAAGAAGTTGTAGAAGCAATGACTCCATATTTTACAGAGATATTTGGAAATGCTTCAAGTCCACATCAATTTGGTGGAGCGCCAAAACAGGCTTTATATGAAGCAAGAGAGAAAGTAGCAAAAACAATTGGTGCAAAAACAGATGAGATTTTCTTTACAGCAGGAGGTACAGAATCAGATAACTGGGCATTAAATGGTGTAGTAAAGGCACTTAGACCAAGAGGAAATCATATTATTACATCAGCTATAGAGCATCATGCGATACTTCATACAGCAAATAGATTGGAAAAAGAAGGATATAAAGTAACGTATCTTCCAGTCGATGAATATGGAATGATTAGACTTTCTGATTTAGAAGAGGCGATTACAGAAGATACTGCACTGATTTCGATTATGTTTATTAATAATGAAATTGGTACCATTCAGCCAATCAAAGAAATCGGAGAAATTGCAAAAAAGCATAATATTCTCTTCCATACAGATGCGGTTCAGGCATATGGTAATTATCCTATCGATGTGAAAGAACTGAATATTGATATGATGAGTATGAGTTCTCATAAAATATATGGACCAAAAGGTGTTGGTGCACTTTATGTAAGAAAAGGTGTTAATCTTAGAAATTTTATAGAAGGTGGTGCACAGGAAAAAAATAGAAGAGCAGGAACAGAAAATATCCCTGGTATTATCGGTTTTGCAAAAGCTGCAGAAATGGCACATGAGAATTTAGAAGAGCATATTGAAAGGCTGACTTATTTAAGAGATAAATTAATTGATGGACTTTTAAGTACGATTGATCATTCAAGATTAAATGGTCATAGAACATTAAGACATCCAGGAAATTGTAATATATCATTTGAATATATTGAAGGAGAAGCGTTATTACTTCTCTTAGACCATTATGGCGTATCGGGTTCTAGTGGATCGGCTTGTACATCAGGTAGTTTAGATCCTTCTCATGTACTGATGGCAATTGGTCTTACGCATGAAATAGCACATGGATCATTAAGACTTACAATTGGTGATTTTACAACAGAAGAAGATGTTGATTATGCGATTAAATCATTAAAACCAGTGGTGGAGAAATTGAGATCAATGTCACCACTTTACAATAATAAATAGGGGGAAGATATGTATAATGAAAAAGTAATGGATCATTTTTTGAATCCTAGAAATGCTGGAGAAATAGAGAATGCAGATGGCGTTGGTGAAGTAGGAAATGCCAAATGTGGAGATATTATGAAAATATATGTAACTATAGAAGATGATATTATAAAAGATGTTAAGTTTAAAACATTTGGCTGTGGATCGGCTATTGCAGCATCTTCTGTATCAACAGAAATGTTGATAGGAAAAACAGTTGAAGAAGCACTTCAAATCACAAATAAAGATGTTGTGGATGAATTAGGTGGACTTCCAGTGGTTAAGATTCATTGTTCTGTTCTTGCAGAGCAAGCATTTAAAGTAGCCATTTATGATTATGCAAAAAAACATAATAAAACATATAAAGGTCTTGAAGGATTTAATCCAGAAGATTTAGAAGATGCACATGAACATTAAGAGCTCATTTGAGTTCTTCTTTTTTAGGAGGAAAGATGAAATTATTTAGCGGTAGACCAGAAAAAGAACATATGCCAGAAAAAGAAAAAAAGATATATGAAGTACTTGAAGCATTAGATATACCCTTTGATGCTGTGACTCATAAAGAACTGATGACAATGGAAGATTGCAAGGAGGCAGATGAAGTATTAGGTGCTACAATTTGCAAGAATTTATTCTTATGTAATCAACAGAAAACTGTTTTCTACCTTCTTTTAATGGATCCAGATAAGAAATTTGTTACAAAAGATTTTTCAAAGAAGATTAATAGTAGTAGATTATCTTTTGCAAAAGAAGAACATATGATGGAGTATTTGAATTCAGCAAAAGGGTCAGCAAGTATTATGGGTCTTATATTTGATAAGAATATGAAAGTCAATCTAGTTTTTGATAAAGAGATACTTGAAAAAGAGTATATTGGATGCCACCCATGTATTAATACATCGAGCATTAAATTAAAAACAGCAGATCTTGTAGATAAGTTTTTAAAATATACAAAACATGAGTATCAAGTAGTTGATTTATAATTTTTAAGAAAAATTAAAATATAGATATGCTGAGGACTTTTGTAGTTTTCAGTATTTTTTTTATTCTTAAAGCGTAATATGAACAATAAATGCTTCTTTCTATTCCGATAAATATGCAGAGTTTATAGGGATAGATGAAAGGAAGAACAGTGAAGATGAAAAAGCAAAAGAAAACAAGTATTAGAACGACAACGGTTTTTGTTTTAATGCTTTTAATGATAATTAGTAATATAGTAACACTAGGTGCAAATAGTTATTTTGTTAAGAATTATTTTGCAGAGGAAATAACAAAAAATATTCAGTATTTCGCTAAAGAAATAGCAATGAGAATAGAACAAGAATTTACATCTGTTGAGATAGTAGTTGATCAGTTGGCAAATACACCGATATTACAAAGTTCGTCTGAAAATAAAAAGAAAATGTATTATAACAAGCAAGCTGAGAAACTAAATTTTATATCATTTGCTTATACAGATTTAAAGAAAAAACAAAGTAGTCTAACACCTAATTCTGAGATTTTAAATCATCTATCGGATGAGGGATATGAAGAGGAATTAAAAGGAAATACAAATATAAGAATGATGGATGAAGAAAAAATGATTCTTATTTCTAGTCCTGTGTATAATGAAGAAAGTAAAATAATTGGTGTTTTTTCGGCGATAAAAAGCAGTGATTTTTTAAATGCAATCAGTAGAAATTTTGATTATACAGAATCTACAGAAATTCATATTTTTAATAAACATGGACATTTATTAGCTGCTACTGATGCAGATCATTCAGAGCATGACCATAATAAATCGGTTAAATTAAATGAAATATTTTCAGAGAAGGAAGGTTCAGGAGAATATAATGTTGAAGGAAAAGATAAACTAGCTGGTTTTTATACCTTGGATAGTAGAGAAATCATTGTGTTGATTACAATCGATTCGAAATTAGCTTTTTCAGCTGTAAGAAAATTAGCGAAGAGTTTAATTTTAGTATCATTCGTTGTATTAATTTTATTATTTGCTTATTTCTATTTTGATTTTTCTAAGAGAGTGGCGAATTCCTATGTTAATATGCGTCATGATATTGAAAATTTAGCGGCTTATAATCTAAATTATGAATCGACATATAATTATTCATCTAGAACCGATGAACTAGGAGATATTTATAGGGCAATTCTTATATTAAAAGAAAATTTAATAAAGATTGTAACTGATATCAATACCTTATCACAAAATACAGCTTCTACAGCAGAGGAGCTTACAACAACAGCAACAGATGTAAATGAATATGCCTTTGAAGTAACCAATTCGGTATCTAATATAGCAAGAGGAGCAACAAATCAAGCAGGTGAAACAACAGGTTACTGTCAAGTAATTATTGGCAAATATTTTAACTTTTTTTACATTCAAATTTACCATCTATTAAATTTAATGATTTTACAATGTTTCTAGTC
>PDWI01004137.1_pt1 | contig 19773 bp, 14 predicted proteins | sample 1430891 | NCBI WGS metagenome assembly PDWI01 (sample SAMN01162508, study PRJNA174530) | Oral metagenome, whole genome shotgun sequencing project. | biome: Marine environment; feature: Marine mammal; material: Swab sample of the gingival sulcus; isolation source: swab sample of gingival sulcus...
TCATAGAACATTGGATAAATTCATATCCAAAGAAAATATTAAATTATATGACACCTAGAGAAATTTCACTAGGTGGCTAACTTGAACTTGTAATTTGCGATTTTCGTTAGAATATAAGAGAAAAACTAATATTTTGTTAAACTCTTGCGTTTTAGGGGGGGATATAGTATGATTAAAGTAATAGATATTTTTGTGTATGTAATTTTTAATTACAGAAAGGGAGGGAATATGAAAAAAAGTATTTCAAAATATATTTCCCAGATAGTTGTTTTAATGCTTCTAATGACCAGCCTATTTTCGGTAAACGCTTCTTTTGCAGATACCGTAGATGGAAGTGCAATGGTAGATGATACATTAAACAAAACTTATGAAGGTGGTATTACTAAAGCGGGTAAAACAGTTGACCATAGAGGATTTAAAATACCTTTGTCAGCAGATTTTAATACGGAAGTTTTTGATAACGGAGATGGAACTTTTTCATATTATGTAATTAGAAATACTACTCGTAAACAACCAGATTTTATGAATAATACACCGTCAGTGGTAAAACCTGATATGAAACCGGGACATTTGCTTTATGCAGATAATGGAGACTTCACTATGAATTATCTTCCTATGCAAGATAAAGAGAAGTTTCAAGATGTAACATTATGGGCAAATCCAGAAGTAGAAGTTATATCTGCGAGTGTTGTTGATTCTAATAATAATGATACATCTACAGTTGCTATTGAAACAAAAGGAACTCAACAGATTGTAAAATGGAACGCATCACAAAGTAATGATACAAAGGTTAGATTTTTAAATGACCCAACTAATCCGTTTTTTGCTTGGGTAGATATTCCGCCACTTCAAACAATCAAAGTTGTAGTTAAACCAAAAGCAAACTTTACAGGAAGTATCTTGCCTTTTAAATCTGTAACAGGCACAGGAATAATGTATCCAATTCAAGGTTCTACAGTTCGTTCAGAAGTAGTTAATGATCACGCATTTATTCGTGGATTTGTTGTTAAAAATCAAGTTAAACCTACTATTACAACAACTTTTTATGATAAAAACTTTACTAAAGAAGTAGAAGAAATTAAAAGTCAAGAAACAGTAGGGGTTAAATATGTTATAGGAAATCCTAGTAATGTAGATGTTATTAATTTTGTTCAGAATTTAGAATTAGAAAATGTAACAATTGATGGAGTTGCAAGCACTGATATTGTTAAAGATAAAGCTTTTGATTTAACAGGATTGATGGGCAAAAAGACTATTGTTGTTCAAGGAACTTTAGTTGCTAATGCAGATACAGAAGCAGTGGGAACTGTTAAAACTACGGACAAAATGGTAACAAATGTTGCACCAGCTACACATATTTTAGGTTCTGATGTTGATAATGGTATTGGAAATGCTGATAGATTAGGTAATAAAAAGTATTTTAGATATAGACCAGAAAATAAAATAGATAGCGACCTTGTTTTCCCTGCGTTAGAAGGTGCTAAAATAGATATTGAAAAGAGCCCTTTCTTTGGTGATTGGCTTTATGGATATGTAGACAGAAGTGAAAATGGATATAAACCAGGAATAAAAGCTTTTGATACAGATTATATTTATAATGGAACAAATACTGTAACAGATAAAGAGCTAATTGCTACTGCAAATGATACTTTGAAAGTTTTATTGACTACAAGATGGGTAGAACAAGGAAATGAAACACATAAATTCAAAGATGAATTAAATGCGAAAGATTTTGGAGCAGAACAAAAAGTATTCACAGAAAATGGTGTTGTATACGAATTAGTAGATACAGTAATGAGTGCAGATGGAAAAACAAAGACTTATGAGTATTTAAGAAAAGCAATGCCAATAGTACCAGCAATTAAAAAATTGGTTAAAACAAGATGGATAGAGCAAGGAAATGAAACGCATAAATTCAAAGACGAATTAAGTGCAAAAGATTTTGGAGCAGAAGAAAAATCATTCACAGAAAATGGTGTTGTATATGAATTAGTAAATACAGTAATGAGTGCAGATGGAAAAACGAAGACTTATGAATATTTAAGAAAAGCAATGCCATTAAAACCAGCAAAAAATAAGGTTAAAAAGACAGTTAAACCGGCAAAAACAACTCCAAGTAAAACAATAATTGTAAAAGAAGAAAAACTACCTGAAACAGGAGATACTCAAAATGGTTTACTTTCTTACATTAGTTTAATTGGACTTTCATCATTACTATTAATACTTATTGGAAAAAGAAAAAAATCTAATTAATTGAAAAGATTTTAAAATAAAGAATTTTAAACATTGATTTCAATGAGATTTGAAAGTATATTGAATTTAAAAAGCTCTCATAAATAATATGAGAGCTTTTTTATATAAAAACACCCCAGTTTGACGTGGGGTGTTTTTTGTGTAAAGAAAATTAATATTTTTTAGTTTTTATTAGTCGTATTTATTCATCCATTTTACAATCATATCGATGTATTTTTCATTTTCTTCTACAAAGCAAGTGTGATGTGAATATTCAAAAAGTTCCCATTCAGAGTTTGGAATATTATCATACATAACTTTTGCAATTAAAGGAGAACATAAATCTTGAATTCCATTTACAACAAGAGATGGTATTTCTATTTCGTTAAGTCTATCAATGTATTCGAACGTTCTAAGAGAGCCCGTTGGAGCAAATTCATTAGGACCCCATCCGTATAAATAAGCTTCCTTTCCAGCTTTTTTCTTTCTTTTTAGGCACTCAGGAGAATTTTCTGTAACAGGGTAGTTGCAATATCTAACCATATATTCATCAACAGCTTTCAAATATTCTTCTCCTTCGAATTTTCCAGTTGATAATGCTTCATTAATAGCTTTTTGCATATTTTCAGGCATCATCTTAATTCTTCTTAATCCCTCTTTTTCCCAAAGGCTACTGCTAGGGTGCCCACTAGAAATTATAAAAGATTTTATTCCTTTTGGTTTACGTTCAATAGCATAAGCAATTTGCATCATTCCGCCCCAAGATTGTCCTACAATATGGCATTCATCTAGGTTTAAATGTTCTCTTAACGCTTCTAATTCATCAAGCCACATATCTTGTGTCCAAAAGTCTGGGCAACCATCAAGATATGAATTTCCACACCCAATTTGGTCGTACATAATGATTTTTCTATCATCGATATCAGCAAGCTTATCTAATACTTCAAAATAGTTATGAGTAGAGCCTGGACCACCGTGTATGCAAATAAGAGGAGCCTTTCCATTGTTTTTATTTTCTCCAACAATTCTATAATAAGTTTGATGACCTTTGTATGGCATATAGCCTTCTGTGATTTTCATAATAACCTCCAATTAAAATGGTAATTTTTTTGTTTGATTGATTGCAAATCGTCAAACACTAATTTTCTAAATTATAAAACGATACGTATGAAAAAGTAAAGTGAAAAGGATAAATATATATGATTTTCATATTGAAATATTGAAAAAAATAAAAATATTAAGGCAATAAATAAACCCCCACATTTGTTAGTGGGGGTTAGTTGTATAGGGGTAGGTTCTATAAATAGAACGATATATTACTTTTGCTCTATATAATATATTATTGATAACTATTTTTCTTTGTCGAAATAACTTGTTAGTGCAATTGTTAGAACTATAAATATAATAACCTTTATAGTTCCGCTAATATAGTATCCATTATAAATTTTCACAGCATTATGAATTATTAGGCTTATACTACATAGAATTAATATAATAGGAATGATTTTTTTTGTTAGAATTTTCATTTTTTATACACCCTATATTTAGATTAGTAAAGTGATTGTTTTAGCAACTAACCTAGCTGCTGATTTCGGCATATTAGCCTTTCTACAAATTTGATAAATCGCATCTTCAATTCCACCCGTATAGTGTTCAATTGTAGATACAAGACGATTTATACCTATGTATGATGCTATTAGTTTTTTTACTTTTTTTGGTAATTTTTTATATGCTATTTTTATAGCTTTTGCCGCCCAAGTTAATTTTCCTCGCTGTTGCTTAATTAATTCGATTTCTTTAGCTGTTGGATTTTTCATATCTTCAGGTATTTCATACAATTTTCCGTCGATAATAAATAGCCTTACACCATTTTTAACTATTTTGGGTACCTGATCATCATCTTGTTGTTTTATTACATTGCATTCGGTAGCGTTAACTGTGGATGCTAATGGTATGCTAGCTGAAAAAAGCGTACAAGTTATCATACCAATAGAAACCATTTTTTTGATTTTTTGATTTTTTAACATATTTACTCCTTTTCTTACTCAACTCGTTAATTAAAAATTTAACTCAAAAGAATTATAGCATAAGATAATTTGTTGTCAATATATTTTTTACCTTTTTTTATTAAGTATAAATGTTAAGTGAAAAAGCTGGCAAATTGTTATAGTATTTATTAAAAACAAGATTTTATTTGTATAAAATTAGTAATATTATTAACAATATTGCTAGTAAAATGTATAAATTGTGAGAAAGTTCGGAGATTATTCAAAAGAATAATAAAAAATATATAAAAAACTTGGCAAACTTGCTTGCAATTTTGTTCTATATGAGTATATAATACTCGTAGATGAGGAGATAGATATTTAACGACCATATTAACTTTGATTAAAGGCTCTAATTTTGTGATTTACAAATAAAAGAGAGTCTTGTAACAACTAGGAAAGATACTGTCGAATCATATTTTTTATGTTAATAAATAGTTATCAAAGAAGTGATAGCTATCTATTATAAATTTAATTAATTTTTATAAGGAGGTACTTTAGTTATGTCAATAACTAACGAAACAGCAAAACAACACGCTAACGATCCAGCAGTTTGTTGTTGCAGATTTGAAGCTGGTACAGTGATTGAAGCTGCAAACTTAGAAGATCCAGCAATTTTTGAAGACCTAATGGATTCTGGTTTATTAGAACTTCCAGAAAACACATTAACAATTGGACAAGCTATTGGAGCAACTTTAAAAGAAACTCTAGACGCTTTAGGACCAATTACTGCAGATAATGCAGAAGGTTTCTCAAGTAATGAGGAAGTAGTAGAAGAAACAGAAGAAGTTGAAGAAGTAGCTGCACCAGTAGCAACTTCAGCACCAATTGCTGCATCAAATGGAGTATTAAAAATTCATATTGATGAAGGTAAAGGAATTGATTTAGAAATTCCAATGGTAGCAGGAGCTTCATTAGTTGGTGGAGAAGCATCAGCAGAAGCTGGCGTATTAGCAGCTGCACCAGTAAAAGAAGAAACTAAACTTCTTAGAACATTAGTAAAAAAACACTACAAAATTGACAATGTAGTATTCGGAGAAGAAACTAAGATTGAAGGAACAACTCTAACAATCAGAACTCCAGAAGAAATTTGTAAAGAAGCAGTAGAATTAGAAGAACTTGTATACGATATGAAGTTAGATATCATAACTCCAGACAGATACAATGAATATTCAGAAGCAGTTCTTGACCTACAACCAATCGCAACAAAAGAAAGTGGCGAATTAGGAGAAGGTGTTACAAGAGTACTTGATGGTGTTGTAATGGTTCTAACAGGAACTGATGCTGACGGTGTTCAAATCGGTGAATTTGGATCATCAGAAGGTGCTATGGACACTACTATGATGTGGGGAAGACCTGGTGCAGCTGAATTTGGTGAAATCTTCATCAAAGGTGAAGTAACTATCAAAGAAGGAACTAATATGGAAAGACCTGGTCCTTTAGCTGCTCACAAAGCATTTGATTACATCACTCAAGAAATCAGAGAAGCTCTAAAGAAAGTTGAAGACGAATCTTTAGTAGTTGATGAAGAAGTATTTGAACAATTCAGAAGAACTGGTAAGAAAAAAGTTGTAATCATCAAGGAAATTATGGGACAAGGTGCAATGCACGACAACCTAATTTTACCTGTTGAACCAGTTGGAACATTAGGTGCTAGACCTAACGTTGACCTTGGAAACGTTCCAGTAGTACTTTCACCATTAGAAGTACTTGATGGTGGTATCCACGCATTAACTTGTATCGGACCTGCATCAAAAGAAATGTCAAGACATTACTTCAGAGAACCATTAGTAATGAAAGCTATGAACGATGAAGAATTTGACTTAGTAGGAGTTGTATTCGTAGGATCACCTCAAGCTAACTCAGAAAAATTCTATGTATCAAGAAGACTTGGTATGTTAGTTGAATCTATGGAAGTAGATGGAGCTGTAGTTACAACTGAAGGATTTGGAAACAACCACATTGACTTTGCTTCACATATCGAACAAATTGGTATGAGAGGTATTCCAGTAGTTGGAGTTTCATTCTGTGCGGTTCAAGGTGCATTAGTAGTTGGTAACGAATATATGACTCATATGGTTGATAACAACAAGTCAAGACAAGGTATCGAAAACGAAATCTTAGAAAACAACTGCTTAGCAGAAGAAGAAGCTTTCAGAATTATTGCTATGTTAAAGAACGCTATTGAAGGTGTTGAAGTAAAAGCAGCTGAAAGAAAATGGAACAACAATGTTAAATTAAACAACATTGATGCAATTGAAAAGACTTTAGGAATTAAAATTCCTCTAGCAGCAAACGAAACTTCTCTAAATATGACTAGAAAGAGAAGCGCTCTATATGAAAGAGATGACATTGAAGCTGGTATTGTAGAAGATACATATACACCAGTTGAAGGTGAAAAATAGATCCATCTTGATTAAGGAGAAATTTTAATGCAAGAAGATTTGAGATATATGTCTTCCGAAAAGTATTATGAAGGTGTAATCACTGAAATATACGGAGGTGCAGTTACAATAGACTTAAAGGGTAGACTTGGACAGTTTAAAGTTCCTAATAGAATGCTTATTTGCGATTATGAAATGCAAGTAGGTCAAGAAGTTGGCTTTATGCTTAGCTCCCCAGAAGTTCTTAGACCTGAACCAAATGAAGAATATATTAATAAAATGAAGGGTCAAAAAAAGATCGAAGAGCAAAAGAAATTTGAAAATCTAACTAGAATTGAAAAAGAAATTCTTTTGAAAAAGAAAGAGTTAGAAGAGTTAAAAAATCAAATTGAAACATTAGAAGAAAATTTATAATACAAGACTAAAGTTTTGTATGAAAGGAGATATAAAGATGAGTAGTAAATTAACTACAGTTGAAGGACTACAATCTGAAATTTATGTACCTATTACTCCTGCTCCAGTTTGGACGCCAGTAACAAAGCCATTAAACGAAATGACTATTGCACTAGCTACAGCTGCAGGTGTACATATGAAATCAGATGAAAGATTTAACCTAGCAGGAGATACTGGATTTAGAGTTGTTCCAGATACAGCTAAACCAGAAGATTTAATGGTATCACACGGTGGATACGATAATGGTGATGTAAACAAAGACGTGAACTGTATGTTCCCTATTGATAGACTTCACGAATTAGCAGAAGAAGGCTTTATTAAAGCTTCAGCTCCATTCCACTATGCTTTTATGGGTGGTGGCGGAAACCAAGAAGTTTTCACAAACGAAACTGGTCCAGCTATTGCTCAAAAACTTAAAGAAGAAGGCGTAGATGGCGTTGTAATGACTGCTGGCTGAGGAACTTGCCACAGAACTGCCGTGATCGTGCAGAGAGCTATTGAAGAAGCTGGAATACCAACAGTTATTATTGCAGCTTTACCACCAGTTGTTAGACAAAACGGAACACCAAGAGCGGTTGCTCCATTAGTACCAATGGGAGCTAATGCTGGTGAACCTCACAACGTAGAAATGCAAGCTGGAATTCTAAGAGCTACACTAGAGCAATTAGAAGCTATTCCATCTGCTGGTAAAATTGTACCACTACCATTCGAATACCACGCAGCTGTATAAGAATGAGATTACAATTTAAATTTAACTAGTTATAATGGACAAGAAGCTTGAAATAAAGTGCTTGTCCATTATATATATAATAGACTTTTGTATTATTAAGTTAAGAGGTAAAGCAATGAAAGATAAAGTTATGAGAAGACTTGTAATAAAACCTTTTGCAATAAATGAAGTAAGATTTGCTGAAAATTTTGCAATAAAAGGGGATGTACTAGAAATCTCAGAAAATCAAATTGAAAAACTTATGAGCGAAAGTGATATAATTTCTGAACTATCTATTGAAATTATTAAACCTGGTGAATATGATAAAGATATTAATACTATTATGGATATAATTCCTATTTCAACAAAAGTTTTAGGAACGATAGGAGAAGGAATCACTCATACTCTAACAGGTGTATATGTTATGTTAACGGGTGTAGATGAAGATGGAAGACAAATGCACGAATTTGGTTCGTCAGAAGGAGTTCTTTCTGAACAGATGATTTTTGGAAGACTTGGAACACCATCAAAAGAAGACTACATTATACATATTGATGTTAAAGTTAAGGGTGGATTACCTTATGATAGGAATTTACCAGATGCCTGCTTTAGATGTGCAGACCATTTTATTCAAGGAATTAGAGAACGACTAAAAGTGATTGATGGAAGACTTGCTTATGATTCTAAAGAATATTTTGATAAGGTTGAATCAAGTAAACCAAAAGTTGCGATTGTAAAACAAATAGCAGGACAAGGTGCAATGTATGATAATTTAATGTTTGCTGAAGAACCAAGTGGTTTCGAAGGTGGAACATCAATTATTGATATGTGTAATATGCCGATGATATTATCTCCAAATGAATATAGAGATGGTATCTTGAGAGCATTAGTATAGGAGGCTCTTATGGGAATAGGACCATCAACAAAAGAAACATCTTTACATATGTTTAGAGACCCTCTAGTTCAAGTGCTAGGGGAAGATACAGATTTAGATTTTACAGGAATTATGGTGGTAGGAACGCCAGATGATAATAAATATAAGAATTTAGTAGGTCAAAGAGCAGCAGCGTGGTGTGAAGCTATGAGACTTGATGGAGTTATCATATCAGCTGACGGTTGGGGAAACTCACACGTAGATTATGCTAACACTTTTGAGGAAATTGGTAAAAGAAATATCCCAGCAGTAGGAGTTACTTTTAATGGTACTCAAGCTAAATTTGTAGTAACAAATCAATATATGGATACTATCGTAGATATAAATAAAAGTGTAGAAGGTATCGAAACAGAAGTTGTTGGAGAAAACAACATAGATTTAATAGATGCTAGAAAAGCAGTTGCATTTTTAAAATTGAAAATGCGTCGCCATAATAAGTAATTATTTTATTATTAAAATTTGTATGATATTGATATTTTAGTAATTAATTTACTAAGAGTAGGAGGAAAATTATGAAATTTTTCAAAAGCATTCAAGCAATTGATTCACATGCAGCAGGAGAAGCAGCAAGAATCGTAACAGGTGGAATTCCAAACATTCCAGGAAAAACAATGCCAGAAAAGAAACTTTGGTTAGAAGAAAATTTAGACGAAGTTAGAACTGGTATTATGTTAGAGCCAAGAGGTCATAACGATATGTTTGGTGCTATCTTTACACAACCTGTAAATGATGAAGCTGATTTCGGTATTATTTTTATGGATGGTGGCGGATACCTAAATATGTGTGGTCATAACACTATTGCAGCTATGACAGTAGCAGTAGAAACAGGAATGGTAAAAGTTCAAGAACCAATCACAAAAGTTGTACAAGAAGCTCCAGCTGGAATTGTTAGAGGTGAGGTTTTTGTAGAAGATGGAAAAGCTAAGAAAGTTGCTTTTAAAAACGTTCCATCATTCTTATATAAAGCAGACCAAGAAGTTGAATTACCAGGATATGGCAAAATTAAATTTGACATTTCATTTGGTGGCTCTTTCTTCGCAATTGTAAAAGCTGACCAAATTGGTGTAGAAATTAAGCCAGATAACGCTGCAATTTTAAATAAAGTTGGTATGGAATTAAGAGATATTATTAATAGAGAAATCGAAGTTGTTCACCCAGAATTACCACATATTAATGCAGTAGACCTAATCGAATGGTGGTCAGAAACAGATACTCCAGAAGCAACTCTTAAAAACTGTGTAGTATTTGGACAAGGTCAAGTAGATAGATCTCCTTGCGGAACTGGAACAAGTGCAAAACTTGCAACTCTATACGCAAAAGGAGAACTAAAACAAGGAGATAAATTCGTTTATGAATCTATTTTAGGAACTTTATTTGAAGGAGAAATCATCGATACAGCTAAAGTTGGAGATTTTGATGCTATTGTTCCACAAATTTCAGGTTCTGCATATATTACAGGATTTAATAACTTTGTATTTGATGAAACTGATCCAGTTAAATTTGGTTTTGTTTTAAAATAGTTATAGTAAAATAAAATAAATATAATACCAAAGGAAATCGTTTGATTTCTAGTAGAGTATTATATTTGGAAGAGGAGATGAAAATGTCAGAATTCGCAGCAAATATGAAAGCACTAGCAGCAAGCTTAGTACCTGATTTTGCAACTAATCCAATTACAGGTGGATTAAAAACTGTATTTTATTTAGCTTTCATAATTTATGGAATTTTCTTTATTTCAAAAGTTATGCAAGCAAAGAAAAATAACGAATGGGAAGAAGAACCAGTTTGGAAACCAATCACAACAGGTTTTGTTACTAACTTCCTTGATACATTAGGAATTGGTTCATTTGCACCAACAATGTTCCTTTTCAAAGCTTTAAAACATAACATTCCAGATAAAAAAATTCCTGGAACATTAAATGTAGCTGATACATTCCCTGTATTATTCGAAGCAATTATTTTTACAGCAGCAGTAGATGTAGACCCAATTACATTAATTACATTAATTCTTGCAGCTGTAATCGGTTCTTATGTAGGAGCTGGTATCGTTTCAAAGATGAATGAAAAAACAGTTCAATTAATTATGGGTATAGCACTATTAATTTCAGCAGGATTATTCTTAGCAGGAATTTTAAAGATTATGCCATTAGGTGGAACAGCTATTGCTCTTCACGGAGTTAAGCTAATCATCACAGCTGTAATCTTCTTATTCTTAGGTGGACTTATGACAGCAGGTGTTGGTTTATATGCACCAGCTATGATAGTTATTGCTCTTATGGGTATGAATGTTGCAACAGCATTCCCAATTATGATGGGTTCTTGTGCATTACTAATGCCAGTTTGCGGAACTAAATTCATCAAAGAAGATAGCTATGCTAAGAAAAACTCTTTATTTATTGCATTATCAGGTCTTGTAGGGGTATTTATTGCTTACTTATTCTTCCAAGGACTACCAATGGAATATCTAAAAATCTTAGTAGTTGTAGTTGTATTCTTAACAGCTTTAATGATGCTAAAATCTGCATTCAAAAAAGCAGAAAAATAAGAAACATATACAAACTCTATATGAAATTTAAAGAAGAGACGAAAGTCTCTTCTTTTTGTGTTTTTGATTTTGTATAAATCAAGTTGTTATATAGGATAAATTTAAGTCGCTCTTTTTAATTTTGAATATGACATAGATTTAAATAACAACAGCATAGATTTAAATAATATAATGATATTAAAATTGATATTAAATCTTATTATTTTATAATATGCTTAATTTGTAAATGTTTTTAAAGAATGTTATAATTTCAATAATATCTTTGATTAGAAAATACAAAAGGAGTGATTTTTTGAAATACATATTAAAAAATTTAAGGCCTTATTGGAAATCTGTTATAATGATTGTTTTGTTACTTATAGTGCAATCGTATTGCTCATTATCTATGCCTAATTATACGGCAAAGTTAATTGATACAGGAATTCAACATAGGGGAATCGAACATATTTTGCCTGAAAAAATTACCAAAGAAGATTTTATAAAGGCAAAAATTTTTATGAAAAAATCAGAAAAAGAGATTTGGGAAAAATCATATAAAGAAAAAGGGAAATTTTTAGAACTTACTGATGAAACCAAAAAAGAACTTGGGAAATCAGAAAAATTAGACAATAAGCTCAATATTCCCCTTGTTTTGACATATCAATTTAGTCATTCAAAAGACCCTGAATTCAAAAAGGCAATTGAAAAATCAGGAAACAATCCAGAAAAATTGAATGAATTATTACCTATGATAGAAAGTGGTAAAATACAGCCAGAAGTATTAGATAAAATAAGAATGCAAATGGAAAAAGTTGTAGAAAAATTAGGCCCTCAAGTTATAAAAGGTATGGGAACTGCTTATGCTAAAGAATGCGATGAAAGAGCAGGTCTTGATGTTGATGATATTCAGATGAGATACCTTTGGAAAGCAGGGCTTATGATACTTGTTTTAGCGTGTATTATGTTTGTTGTTTCAGGACTTTCAGCCTACGTATCTTCAAGGGTAGGAGCCTTAGTTGGTAGAGATTTAAGAAATAATGTTTTTAGAACTGTTATGAGTTATTCCAATAGCGAAATTGATAAGTTTTCGATAGCTTCTTTGATTACAAGAAATACAAATGATGTACAGCAAGTACAAATGGTAACACCAGTATTACTTAGAATAATATTTTATGCACCGATATTAGGAATTGGTGGGATTTATATGGTTGCAAATAGTGCGTCTGGAATGAGTTGGCTTATAGCTATTGGGGTTTCAGCAGTAGCTATTGTAGTAGGAGTATTATCTGCAATTTCCATACCTAAATTCAATAAAATGCAAATTTTAGTAGATAAAATCAATTTAGTTTCAAGAGAAATTTTAACAGGTCTACCCGTAATCAGAGCTTTTGGAACGGAAAATGAAGAAGAAAAAAGATTTGATATATCTAATAAAGAACTTAGAAATAATCAACTATTTACAAATAGAGTAATGACTTTTATGATGCCATCAATGTTTTTTATAATGTATTCCCTTGTAATCGCAATAACTTGGGTTTCTGCACATAAAATTGATGATGGAAGTTTACAAGTCGGCGAAATGACAGCCTTTATTACATATTCTATTTTAATAGTTATGGCATTTTTAATGTTAGCAGCAATCGCAGTTATGATACCAAGAGCAAGTGTTGCAGCAAAAAGAATTGATGAAGTTTTAAAAACAAAGACTTCTATTAATAATATTGAAAATCCAATTTCTAACAAAGAGATAAAAGGCGTTATTGAATTTAATGATGTAAGTTTTAAATATCCAAATGCAGAAGATTTTGCAATTTCTGATATAAGCTTTAGAGTAGAACCGGGCAAAACTTTGGGAATTATTGGAAGTACAGGCTCAGGTAAAAGTACAATAGTTAACTTGATACCAAGATTTTATGACCCTACAAAAGGAAATATTACTTTAGATGGCATAGATATTAAACAATATGATATTAAGGCACTTAGAAACGCATTAGGAATTGTTCCACAAAAAGGTGTATTATTTTCTGGAAGCATAGAAAGTAACATTAAATTTGGAAATGAGAATTTAACAGAAGAAAACCTAAAATCAGTTGCAGATATATCACAAGCTACTGAATTTATAGAGTTAAAAGAAGAGGATTTTAAAAGTTCGATTTCTCAAGGCGGTTCAAATATTTCTGGAGGACAAAAACAAAGGCTTTCTATTGCAAGAGCTTTAGCAAAGAATGCACCAGTTTTGATTTTCGATGATAGTTTTTCTGCCTTAGATTTAAAAACAGATAAGGCACTTAGAAATGCGTTATATGAGAAATGCTCTTCAGTGAGTAAAATTATAGTTGCACAAAGAATACATACAATTATTGATGCGGAAGAAATACTTGTTTTAGATGAAGGTAAGATTGTTGGAAAAGGAAGTCATAAAGAACTTATGAAAGATTGTCTGGTATATCAACAAATTGCTAAATATCAGCTTGCAAAGTAGGTGAAGTAATGGCAAATAAAATGAATAAAAAAATAGAAACGCCAAAGGATTTTAAAGGAGCATTTAAAAAGATTTTAAAAGCCATTGGACGTTATAAATTAGCTGTAATAGTTGTGGTAGTTTTTGCAATTTTATCTACAGTATTTTCAGTAGTAGGTCCTAAGATATTAGGAGATGCTACAACAACTTTAGCAGATGGTATAATGAATAAAATTTCAGGAAAAGGTGGAATTGATTTTGATACTATTGGAATGATTTTGCTTTCTGCTTTAGCTTTATATATTGTTAGTGGGATTTTTTCATTAATTCAAGGATGGATAATGACAGGTGTAACTCAAAAAATTTGTTATGGACTAAGAAAGGATATTTCAATAAAAATGAATAAAATGCCTATGGAATATTTTGAAAGTAGACCATATGGAGATGTTCTTTCCACTATAACAAATGATATTGACACTTTAGGTCAAGGTCTTAATCAAGGATTAACACAGATTATAACATCGGTTACAACTATTATTGGTGTTATGGTTATGATGATTACAATCTCGCCACTTATGACAATTATTGCACTTATAACATTACCTTTATCAATTTTTTTGATTGCTATTGTTGTAAAATTTTCGCAAAAATATTTTAGAAAACAACAAGAATATTTAGGTAAAATTAATGGTATTGTTGAAGAGACTTACGGCGGTCATTTGATTGTTAAGGCATTTAATAAAGAAGATGATATAATGGAAGATTTCACTAAGTATGGAGATGTTCTTTATGACTCTGCAAAGAAATCACAGTTTTTATCAGGACTTATGCAACCTTTAATGCTATTTGTTGGTAACTTAGGTTATGTTGCAGTAGTTATTGCAGGTGCATTTTTGGCAATAAAAGGAAAGATTGGAATAGGTGGAATTCAAGCTTTTATTCAATATGTAAAGAGTTTTAACCAACCTCTTCAACAAATTGCACAAGTTGCAACTCAAATACAAGCAACGGCAGCAGCTGCTGAAAGAGTTTATGAATTTTTAGATGAAGAAGAATTTATTGATATTGAAGAAACTGATGATGTTAAAAATATTAAAAATATCAAAGGAAGTGTATCTTTTGAAAATGTTACCTTTGGATATGATAGCAATGTTCCTATTATCAAGAATTTCAGTTTAGATGTAAAGCCCGGACAAAAAGTGGCTATTGTAGGCCCTACTGGTGCAGGAAAAACAACTTTAGTAAAACTACTTCTTAGATTTTATGAGGTAAATCAAGGTAAAATAACGTTAGATGGAATAGATGAAAGAGATTTTCAAAGACGTCATTTAAGAGAGTTTTATGGAATGGTACTTCAAGATACTTGGCTTTTTAATGGTACTATTATGGAAAATATAAGGTATGGTTCACCAAATGCTACAGATGAGGAAGTAATTAATGCAGCAAAAGCAGCACACGCAGACCATTTTATAAGAACTCTTCCAAATGGGTATAATATGGAAATAAATGAAGATGCAACCAATATTTCACAAGGTCAAAAACAGCTTCTTACAATAGCAAGAGCTATTTTAGCAGATAACAAAATTATGATTTTAGATGAGGCAACATCTTCAGTAGATACAAGAACAGAAGCGTTAATTCAAAATGCAATGGATACGTTGATGACCGGAAGAACAAGCTTTGTTATAGCTCATAGACTTTCAACTATCAAAAATGCAGATATAATTTTGATGATGAAAGATGGAGATATTGTAGAACAAGGAACACATAAAGAACTTTTAGCAAAAGGTGGAGCTTATTACGAATTATATAATTCTCAATTTTAGGAAATAGGACATAGGAGAGAAGTAAAATGATAGATTTAGATGATGTAAAAAATGGGTTACCAAATCTAAGAACTCTAGTTATTGAAGCTGGAGAGTCTCTTTGACATAGATAGTTTGAATTTACAATTAGAAAAGTTAGATAAAGAAGCTCAAAATCCAAATCTTTGGAATGACAATGAAAAGGCTCAAAAAACTTTAATTGCAAAAAAAGAGATAGAAAATACTTTGACAGAATATAACAGACTTTTAGAAAAGTTAGACGAATTAGAAGAACTTTATGAAATGGTTGAAGAATTAGGCGATAAAGATGGAAGTAAAATAGTTAGTAAAGACTTTATAAAGCTAAAAGAAGATATTGAAAATTTTAATATCAAAGCCCTTTTGACAGAAGAATATGATTCAAATAATGCAATTTTATCTATTCACGCAGGAACTGGTGGAGTTGATGCTATGGATTGGACAGCAATGCTTCTTAGACTTTATACTAGATGGTCAGAGAAGCAAGGTTATAAGGTTAATATTACAGAATATCAACAAGATACAGAGGCGGGAATAAAAAGAGCTACAGCTATTATTTCTGGAGTTAATGCTTATGGATATTTAAAATCAGAAAAAGGTGTCCATAGATTGGTTAGAATATCACCTTTTAACGCTGCGGCAAAAAGACAAACTTCCTTTGCTTTTGTCGACATTCTTCCACAAGTAGACTTAGATGATAATATTGAAATCAAACTTGATGAAATAAAAATAGATACATATAGAAGTAGTGGTGCAGGTGGACAAAGTGTAAATACAACAGATTCAGCAATTAGAATAACTCATATACCAACAAATATTGTAGTAACTTGTCAAAATGAAAGAAGTCAACATAGGAATAAAGAAGTAGCTATGAGTATTTTAGCTTCTAAATTAATTAAATTAAAAGAGCAAGAACATCAAGAAAATTTAGATGAACTCAGAGGAGACTTTTCTAGTAATAGTTGGGGTTCTCAGATACGTTCGTATGTATTTCATCCATATAATATGGTTAAAGATCATAGGACAGGAGCAGAAACTTCTAATGTATCAGCAGTGATGGATGGAGATATTGATTACTTTATAAATGAAAAATTAAAGGGTAAAACAAAGGAGAACTAAGGTGCTGAACATCTATTATAGTAAAGGAAGTATAAATCAAGAGAAGTTTATATATGAAAATATAAAAGAGCGTTTTGATGATAATCTTGTTATAGTTCCAGAGCAGTACACTATGGAAGCTGAAAAAGGTGCTTTCAAAATATTGCAACAAAAAGCTTTGATTGATACGAATATAACTAGTTTTTCAAAAGTAACTAGAACAATACTACAAAAAATAGGTTTAAGTAATAAAACTGTTATTACTAAAACTGGTAGGAGTATGATTTTAACTAAGGCTGTAAAGAATATTAAAAATGAATTAGAATTTTTTTCTGACGCAACAAATAAGAGACCATTTATTGAAGAACTTGATAAAGTATGGGTTGAATTTAAAGAAAAAGATATTAAGATAGACAAAATTTTAGAAAATTTTAATACTGATAATGACGTTGAACGTAGTGAAAAGAGTTCTACTTTTAATAGTGAAGATAAAAATGAAAAATCAAATATAATTTCAGAAGATTTAATTAAGAAATTAAGTGATGTAGAAAAAATCTTTGTCGAGTATCATAGGCTTTTGGGAAATGATTATATTGATACTGAACTTGCAACAGATTTAGCTATTGAAAATATAGAAAATACGAATATTTTTCAAGGTAAAACTGTTTGGATTTATGCTTTTGATGATTTTAATGAACAAAGGCAAAAATTTATTGGAAAAATTGCAGAAGCCTCAAAAGAAGTTAATGTTATTTTGACAGCAGAATTCAACCCAAAACCTTATGAAGAGCTATTTAGAGAACCACTTTATTTGATGACAAAGTTGGGTAACATTGCAAAGTTAAATGGGGTAGATGTTAGAAAAATAGGTATTCCAGAAGATTATGAATTTACAAATAAAGAAAAGGTACTAGAAGATTTTGAAGAAAGAGTTTTTTTACCAATAGGTGTTAGAAAAGAAAATCCTAAATACGCTGTTAATTTTAAAGAAGAGTTAAATCGCGATATAAAAACACCTAGCAAAAAACTTATCTATTCAAATCAATACAGTGCTTTAAATATTATCGAAGCAGGAAACTATTACAATGAAGTAGAAAGTGCAGCAGCTTTTGTAAGATGGTTGCTTGAAGAAAAAAAATATAGATATAAAGATATTGTTATAATTCATCCCGAAGGACTAGATAAAGAAGATATTTTAAAAAGTATGTTGGAAGAATATGGTATTCAGGCATTTCAAGATAAGAAAATGAGTATACTAAATTCACAAATAATTTTATTTATAACCTCTTTAGTTAGTATTACTGCTTATAGCTATCAAAGTGAAGATATTTTTAAACTTTTAAAAACGGGGATACTCGAATTTGAATATGAAGATATTGAACTCTTAGAAACATATTGCAAAATATTTAAAATTAATGGAAAAAAGCGATGGCTTAGTGAGTTTAAAATTGGAGAAGAGACTTTTGGAGAAGATGATTTTAAAACTATTATAAATATTAAAAACAAATTAATTGAGTTTTTATCAAGTTTCGATAATATCTATAAACAATCTAAAACATTTGGAGAGTTTTTAAAAAAATATTATAAATTTTTAGATGAAAAAATAAGTTTAGAAGAGGTCATCAGTGATTTAGCAAGTAAACAAAGGCTTGAAGCTCAAAATGTTGAAGATAAAGCTAGTCTTATGAGAAAGGCAGAAGAAACTGAGCAAATTGGAAATCTGATTATTAGCATTTTTGATGAAATGTACGAGTTTTTAGAAAGTGAAATTTTTGATGGCAGAGAGTTTTTGAAAATTTTTATATCTGGAATTGAGGGAAGCTCTTTAGGAGTTTTACCACCTACGGTTGACCAAGTTTTAGTTGGAACTATGAATAGAGTGAAAGTTAATGAAGCTAAAGCTGTTATAGTAATAGGTATGAATGATGGTCTTATTCCAAAAGTAAAACAAGAGGGTAATATTTTTTCCGCTATAGAAAAAGAAGTTGTTTTTGGAATGTCAAAATATACAGACGATGATTTGATTTATAATAGCGAAGAAAACTCTTCAAATACTTATTACTCTATGCAGATTTTAGATATATACCAAAAACTTTCAAGAGCAAGTGAATACTTATATATAAGTTATTCTAAAATGGGATTAGATGGCGATCTTATGGCAAAGTCTGAAATCATAAGAAATCTTGAAGATGTTTTCCCTAAAGAATATGGAGATTTATCATATAAAATAATTAATAATTATAGATATCAAAAAGATATTATAAGTAAAGCAAATGGAAATATTTTTGCTTATTTAGGAGGAAAAATAAACACATTAAGGCATTTTGCACTTGAAAAGGAAAACGCGCAAGGATATGAAAAACAGCTTTGGGAGTTAGTAGAAGAATGGCTTAAAGTAAATAATTACAAAGAGCTTGATAAAATTGAAAATGCTAAAAAAGGACTTAAACAGACCTCTCATATTTCATCAAATTTAATAAAGGAACTTCTAAGAAGTAAAGTTATTAATAATGAGATGTCTATAATTTCAAGTCCCTCACAAATCGAAAAGTATAGTAGATGTCCTTACTCGTTTTTTGTTAACTACGGATTAAGACCAAAAGATTATAAGCCTTTTGAAGCTGGAGCTATGGAAATTGGTAACTTATATCATCAAGTTTTCAAGTTATTAAGTGATGAAATAGAAAATAAAGAAATTTTTGATATTGAAGAACTTGTAAATGAAATTTTTGAAAAGGTAATTAAAGAGTATAATCAAGGGTTATTTTCTTATAATTCGAGTGAAGAATATAAAGCAAAACGAGCAAAAAAAGTTATTGAAGATATGTGTCATATGATGATAGAGCAAAACTCATCTATAAATAAAATTACTTCATATAATGAAATTCCTTTTGGAAATAGCAAAGGCTTTGAAAATGAAGAACCTTATTTGCTAGAACCTATAAAGATAGAGCTTGAAGATAAAAAGTTTTTGATAGAGGGAAAACTAGATAAACTTATGTATCTAAAAGGGAGCGTAGGAGATGAAGAAAAAATTTGCACTAGCGTTATTGATTATAAAACGGGAGAGAAGAAATTGTATTTAGACG